>Ga0214542_1003421_pt1 | contig 32452 bp, 19 predicted proteins | sample CNSS1metaG_FD_160096 | JGI IMG/M metagenome (GOLD analysis project Ga0214542, IMG submission 160096) | Root nodule microbial communities from cowpea collected in UCLA plant growth center, Los Angeles, California, USA - CNSS1 | ecosystem: Host-associated > Plants > Roots > Nodule | place: USA...
TATAATTTATAATTTATAATTTATAATTTATAATTTATAATTTATAATTTATAATTTATAATTTATAATTTATAATTTATAATTTATAATTTATAATTTATAATTTATAATTTATAATTTATAATTTATAATTTATAATTTATAATTTATAATTTATATCAATTTTTGTATTAAACTAAGTATGTACTGATATTTAATTCTTAACAGTACAAAGATAAAAATATTCTCTAACTTTTTCTAAAGTGTGTGTATTATATTTGACTAAAATTAAAGTATTTGGTATATAATTATACACATTCATCTATCAAACCTTAAAGCATTATCTTCACCTATTGAACAATAGATTTTGTTTCAGAAATTTATTGAAAATAAAAAATTGTTTGCTCACTAAGAAATTAATGTCTTCTATGATTTTATAATTTATAATTGACAATAAAAATACGTTAAAGAGTGTAATAAAGACACTGTTCCTGGACTAGTCCATCGTTAACCCAGACTTTTATTCATTAGAAAAATAAACAATCTAATTTTAATCATCCTGTAAAAGTATAGAAAAAATAGACTTTTAGGGAAGTCATTATTACATTAATAAATGTAGTACATTCTTTTTAAGTTAATTAACTACACACTCATACATTATATATACTTGTGATTGTTGACCAAAAACAAAAACTCATACATTCATTGACTTCTCAGAAATATACATATATTTTGTTTCCAAGAGAAAAGAGAAGTGCAAGAATGTGTTCGTTTGGAAGAAGAGTTTGGGTGTTAATAATGGTTGTTTTTTTGTCCTCTGCAAAAAATGCCATGTCTCTGGAACTCCATGTCCAGGTGACAAATTCTTTGGATGAAAAAATTGACCTAAGTGTTGATTGCAACCATTTTGATTCTAGACAGCGCATCATTGCTCCCAATACTTCTTATAAATGGGATTATTTTGGCGATCTTCCATCTTCCCAAACACCATTCCTATGTGCATTTCGATGGGGCAGTGCATCTTCCACCTTTAATTTGGCTACATTGTTTGATTCTGATTGTAAAAAATTCTGCCAGTGGTTCATAAAAGAATCTGGACCATGTAAGTATTACGAAACCAAAGAAGTTTGCTTTAAATGGCTCCCACCACTGGCAAAGGCTCATCCAAGACTAGTCTAGTAAACCAAAATACTATGAGTCCTATTTAAAGGTTCAGTTTTTTGCTAGATTAGCAAATAATGTTCTTTGGATTTTGAATAAACAAATTTCACTTAATGTGACATTGAATCTAAATGTTACGTGGTTTCTCAAATATATGATCATCTGATTTTTATTAAAGTTTATACAAATTTTGACAAAATCAAAATAGTACATTCAAAATTTATATATTTAATTACTCTCACTAATAAAATAAAAAATTATATATTAAACTCGTCACATGTAATTATTCGAATCTTAAGAAACAAGTTATGTAATTAAACAACTGGATAGTTAATGTTATGTTTTGCTTTGAAGTTAAATATGTGTTGTTTTCATTGTCATGAGTAGCTTCTTTTTTATGCTTTTAGAAAAATGAATCTATATTTCTCATCAATATACGTTTATTTACAAAAAAAAAAAAGGTTTAAGACAAGAAAATAGTTTATCGAAATCTAATAAAAAATTGAAAAGCGTAATCACTAAAAAAAAAATCTATAATAATTAAGTCATAATAAAAAAACTAGTTATAAAAAAAATACAATGCAAATAATTTTTCCTTTTATGTTCATAAAAAATAATTTCACAAAAGGCTCATGCGATAAAAGAAATATTATCAAACGAAATGGAACATAATAGATGAGGAATGAAAACACAAATACGTACACCAATATTTTAATTTGGGTCACGTATCTGTATCTGACACGTATCGTATCCGGTACTTTAGGATATTCTAATGATATTTATCAATGAAGTATCTAATTTATAAGTTAATAGTACACTACAATAAAATTTTTGAATAGTGACCAATTTTAGTGACAAAATAATTAGTCACTATATAGTGACCAAATTGATAACTAAAATAGTTTCAAAAAATTATAATCGGTCTCTAAATTGATAATTAAAATAGTTTCAATAATGAATTGATTTTTAAATTGGTCACTAACATTAGCTACAAGGTTTTGACTACCAAAATAATTGGTCTCTAATTAGAAAAATTGGATTCCCACATTAACAATCATATATTTATTATGTTTGTAAGAATTATTATATATTTTTCATTATTCATATATATATCACGTATCTATCACGTATCGTATCCTATTATTTTAAAAATAAACTTATGGGCATATCGAATATGTGTTGTATCCGATAATGTATCGTATCTGTGCATCATAGTGTGTATGTAAAAACTTCTCTCTTAACTTTTTTGATATCTTAATTTATGTGACTTAAATCATTAGTGAAGTAAAGAGATCTCTGTTACAACATAGATGTCAATACTTAAATACTTAATATACAAGTCAAACAATTGATATATCATCTATATGTGACCACAAATTCATATAAGTTTAACCATTCTTCATGATTATTTCCATAATCAATTTAATTCACCATTACAAGAAATATTTTATTTCATTAATCATATCTACTTCATCTCAATTTAAATATTAATAAATCAAATCAACCCCTCCATTGCATTAATTTAATATCCATATATAATAATATAATAAAATAGTAAAAGATAAATCAATTTTAGCATTTAGAAATATTTAAAAACTCAATTCTAACATTTAGAAATATTTAAATCGCTAAGTGTGAGTTTTGCTTTGTTCTATGTAGAAATTTTTTTACTTGATAGACGAAAAATATTTATCATTTATGAGGTACGAATTGTCCATGTAAGAAACTTGACACATCTACTAACTTCAAATCTTAAAACTCAATGTTCATAAGTTTTCTTTTCTTATATGTCATTCAATTTTCTATTTATCCTCAATTTTAAGTTCTCATGCATTTTTCTTCTTATACGAGCATATGAAATTAATAAAATTCTTCTAATAAATTAATTTTAAAAACTATTTTTCAGAAATTACCACTCAATTATTATTTTTTCTTGCTTAAATTATTTTTTACTCTTATTATATAATTTTGCTGGCTTAAATTCATTATCAATTCTTCTTAAATATTTTGTTTTATGCAAACATTTTTACTTTATTAATTAAATTATAAATCATTCAAACAAAGCATACATTAATTTGGATAATTGTAAGAAAATTTTAAACACCAGTAATATTAGTATCAATATTTATAATATAAAAAAGTAACTTATATAGTATTCTTCTATTTCATCTTAATAAATCTTGCTAAGGCGTAATAATAAACTAAAAAAAAATGTATTGAAGAAAAGAATATAATGAGTGGATGAAGAAATGTTTAAATAGAGCATAATTAAGCTCATTAAACCTTAAACACTAAAAATATAATTCATTATGTAATTAATTATACCTTTAAGAATTATCAAATATACCTTTCTTATATTCTAATTAATATACTAAGTTACAAATGAAATTATGAAAATTAGGTTAAAATGGCAAAGTCAATTACTTTCGTATGAAATCAGCTCATCCGGGATTTCAACATAGATCCAAAGGCAAAAAATATCTGCACACCTAAAGCAAACAAAGCATTAACTCAAAATATCTTAATTATTTGTATTTTGGTAATATTTAAAAAATTATTATAATACTTAGTGTGGGTTAGGCTAACTAAGCCTTTTACATTTAAAACAAATAAAAGTTATTGAGAAGTTATGATCGACTAAATATGTAAAAAATAACTTAATAAAAATGTTTTATATACCTAAGAACATACGTATTGTGCTTAGCCGCCATAACATTTTTTGTTTTATAATGCAAAAATTGGGTTAGTTTACCAAACTTATATTTCACAATTATCCTACTGTCATGGTCATGGGAAACATGATCTAGTCAACTAGTAGTGTCGGTCTCTGACCGACCTCAAGGTATATCAATATACATAATATACATAATGGCCATATTTATCACTTGTGTACCACTCGATTGTCTTACTTTAATTATATACTTTAATTATATACTTTAATTATATAGATAATCAATCTAATAGTTTAGAAAGAACAATTAACCCTATTTTATAATGGATTACTTCAACCATGTTAAACATAATAATAAAGGTAAGAGAAAGAAAAAACAATTTTTATACTAGTTCGATTCAAGATAAATTTATATTCAATTTTTTTATAAGCAACCGGAATTTAGAAGATTTGCACTAAATCAATAGGTCTAAGAATTACAAGATCATCTAAATAATTTTAGACTCTAATGACCCAAGAACTTGATTCACCAATCAAGAACTCTCCCTAGATGCATTGTTTCACACAATGTTCAACTAGACATTCACCTATACAGCGAATAACGATGAAAAGAAATGTAATTCAAAAAGAAAAAAGAATGAGTACACCTATTGTTGTGCAGAAATGACAATTGGTCCCTAATGCCAAGCTTGATCTCTCAAGATTAACTACATCCTTAATCTCTTTGAACACCCAACAGGGTAATCTCTCAAGAAATCAAGAATTCTCTTTTCTCAATTTCTCAAATCAGGTTTTTGATTCTATGTTTCATGTTTTTTTAAAACAAATTGAGATTTTTAAAAAGGAGCTCTATGCTAGAGAGATTAATGGATTATAAATTTACCTAATTGATTATCGTGATTGGATTTTGATTGCAATAACTGCAGTGCGTCTCATGACTGATTAGATAAGTTGCTAATCCATTAAGGAATTCTATAACACTTATATTTATACAATTCAGGGTTGGATTAGTTAATATAAGTAGTTCTAGGCTTGGCTTACATTGATCCTAAGCATGCACTATCTATTCAAATGAAAGATTAAACTTATTACTAGTGGTGATGCTTACCCATGTTGCTTGACTTTGGATATCATCGAAACTTCATTTTGTTAAGTAAGCTTCCCCTTTCAACAAGGAGTGGCAAGGAAGGTGGATGGAGGGGAGGACCAGCCAGTAAGGATGGGTAATGGAGAGAAATGGTCAAGAAGGGTGGGGAAAAGGGGATAATGATACACATGGACACACACGTGTCAACACATGACAACGTCATTTGCCATGTCGAAAGACACTAATGTCGTTAGGTGAAGAAGACTTCATCCATTCATTTCAAAAATATTATTACCAAATAGAATCAAAGTTAGGCACAAATTTCAAAATCATAGTATAGTTGAAGGACTAAACACATAATTAATCCTTTAAAAAAATTGTAATTGTCTCTAAAGGTGTAAATTTGGTCGATAGCCCATGGGCCAGCCATAGCCCAACCTTAAATAAGCCCCCATTTTCTATGTGTATGCGGAGTGGGAATTGGGGGCGGTCAAATGAAGGGGTAAAAAATACCTTAGCTCCGAAAGCACCATCTTAAGTGGGTTAGGTCAGGGCTAAGGTGGATTTTGCCCTACTAAAAAACTGAATTAACTCTTAAAAATAATACCTTTAGACTGAGTCAAAGATTGGGCTAATACATCTCGGGAAAATGGGAAAAAAGCCAAGAAAGGAAGGCCAAGACTAGAAGGCCAAGACAGGAAGGACAGTCAAAGTTCAAGATGGCCCATTTTGGCTAAGGATGAAGGTCATGATGGGCCGGGTCGGATCGAAGGTTGAGACGGGTCGGCCTGCAGCACGATCGAAATTTGGCCAAATTCGATAATGACTGAAATTTGGCCGAATTCAACAGAGTCGACCATTGCTAAACTTCGGCCAAATTTGCCATAGTTGGTTGAATTCGAGCAAATCAAATCCAACAAAAATTTGGTCGAGACGATCACCGTCAAAATTTTGCAAAATTCAACCTAGTAAACCACAATCAAAATTCGGTTGAATTTGATCGATTCGATCGTGAGCGAAATTTGTTCAACTTTAGTCAAGTGAACCTTGACCGAAATTTGTTCAAATTCGATCGAGTCGACCCTAACCGAAATTTTGTCAATTTTGATCTAATGAAGCAGTAAAAAAAATACCTTAACTCTGAAAGCACCATCTTAAGTGGGTTAGGCTTGTCAAATGAGGGGGTAAGAAAATACCTTAGCTCTGAAAGCACCATCTTAAGTGGGTTAGGTCAGGGCTAAGGTGGATTTGGCCCTACTAAAAAACTGAATTAACTCTTAAAAATAATACCTTTAGACTGAGTCAAAGATTGAACTAATACATCTCGGGAAAATGGGAAAAAGGCCAAGACAAGAAGACCAAGACGAGAAGGCCAAGACGGGAAGACCAAGACGGGAAGGCCAACCGAAGTTCGAGATGGGCCATTTTGGCTAAGGATGAAGGTCATGACGGGCCGAGCCGGATCAAAGGTTGAGACGGGTTGGCCTGCAGCACGATCGAAATTTGGCCAAATTCGACCATTACTGAAATTTGGTTGAATTCAACAGAGTCGACCATTGCTAAAATTTGGCTAAATTTGCCATAGTCGATTGAATTCGACCAAATCAAATCCAACCAAAATTTGGTCGAGACGGTCGCGGTCAAAATTTTGCTAAAATCCAACCTAGTAAACAACAATCAAAATTCGGTCGAATTTGATCGATTCGGCCGTGAGCGAAATTTGTTCAACTTTAGTCGAGTCAACCTTAACCGAAATTTGTTCAAATTCGATCAAGTCGACCCTGACCGAAATTTTGTCAAATTTGATCTAGTCGATCCTGGTCAAAATTGGACCAATTTTAACCAAGTCAACTATGAGTTCGGCTAAGTTGACCCCACGTAAATTTGATCGAACTCGGCTGAGTCAGTCATGACTAAAAATTTGTCAAATTCAACCGGTTTTTCCACTATTTTGATTTAGCATGCTTTTTCCTCCTTCTCCCTTTTTTCTTCTTTCTTTATTGCTTTGTCTTCTTCTTCTTTCTCATCTATAAAATTATAAAAGTTAAAAGTATAAAACTGTAAATTATAAAACTATAAAATTATACAATTATAAAATCATATGTGACGAAAACTAAGTAAGGTAATCGGGTAAGATAATAGTCACATTATCGACTTAACCGTCACAAATCCATCCCCTCAACCATCATCATGCATTCGTTCACTTTCTCAACACTGGGTTCCGAACAGGTTTCGAATGGGGAAACCAACAGCGGCGTGCCCAAAGAAAGAAACTAATTGGGTAACAAACCCTCGCATAGGGGTGAAGGCGACGACGACATGGTCAGGCGACGACGACATGGTCAGCCGACGGTGGCCCCAGTCGCACGGCAGAGGCGTCGGAGGCGGAGGCAAAATGCAACGTTGGAGGAGGCGAGACCTGTGAAGACGAAAAAGCAAGCGCATTGGGAAAGAAGAGGCAAATTGGCGTTCGGCGCGACGTAGGAGGACTTTCTGTATCAGCCAACATTGTCGACGACGACTTTATCTGATCGAGGAAGACATGGTTGCAGGCAAGAAAGTTTTGATTTGAGTGTAAGCATGGCCGCAAGTTTCGAATGATGGCGCCTCGAGAAGGGATAGTAGCAGCAATGTAAAGGGTTTTGAAGATGAGGAGCTGCTAAGGATTTGCAGAATCAGGAACTGCTAGGGTTTTTCATGTTCATAAAAATTGATGAACTAGGCCAACATTATAATTAGAGTTTTTAATAGGTTTTCAAATCAATTATGAATTAAGATTTTTATTATATCATTTAAAAGAAAATTAATAGATTTAAATGAATTAGTTATTTAATTAACCCAAAAATTAAAAGAACAATAAGATATCAATAATTAAAAGGGGTAAAAATCTTATATTATAAAAGAAAGAAATTTTGAAATAAATATTTTTATAATTAAGATTATTTTTATTATTAATTAATTAAATAATTGTCACAAGAATTATAAGACTAATAGATGTCAGTGATAAAAATATTATATTATGATAATTAGATATAAATAGTGATACAAATTTTATATTATAAAGAAAAAACAATTGAAATAAATATTTTTCTATAATTTAAATTATTTTTATCATTAATAGATTTAAATGAATAATTTAATTAACATAAAAATTATAAGACTAATAGATATAATAACTAATAGTATAAAAAATCTTATATTATAATAATAAGATATCAATAATTAATATGATAAAAATCTTATATCATAAAGGAAAGAAAGTTTGAAACAAATTTTTCTATAATTAAATTTATTTTTATAAATAATAGATTAAAAGAAAGAAAAATTTTCTAAGGGAAACAAAATTAATATAAAAAAATATCTTATATTATAAAGGAAACAAAATTTGGAATAAACACTATTATATAAATAAAACTATTTTTACACTAAAATTTAAATGAATATATTAATTAATTAATTAACACAAAAAATTAGAAGAATAATAAAATGTTACTAAATAGTAATATAAAAATTTTATATTATAATGAAAAAAATTAAATAAATGCTATAAAAATATTAATATAAATAAAAATCATATATTATAAAGGAAATAAATTTTGGAATAAACATTATTATATAAATAAAACCACTTTTACAATAAAATTTAAATAAATTAATCATCACAAAAAGTTATAAGATTAATAAAATAAGAGTGATTAATTGTGATATAAATCATATACTATTAAAAAATTAAATAAATAACTTTTTAGTTAAATTATTTTTATAATTAATAAATTAGAATGAATTAATTAATTAACACAAAAATAGAAAAATAATAAAATATCAATAATTAGTAGTGATAAAATATTTATATTATAAAAAGAGTAAAATTTAGAATAATTATTTTTTTATAATTATTTTTTTTATTAATATAATTTAAATGAATTAATTAATATTAAATTAAAAAGGATAATAAAATATTTAATTGATCAATTACCTATGGATTTTTCGAAGATATATAATTAATGCTAAATTTTATCTACAGAAATATTTATTGACAATTAAAATTTGTATTACCAATGATTTATCAAAAATTTTATCAACAAAAATAAATTTATTGATAAAATATGTTAGTAATTACAATTTTAAAATCATTTCGTAAATCAAATTTATGGATGAAATTAAATTCATGGTTAAAATTTTGTCAATAACTCTAAAAGTTTTGCACTATGTATATAATAAATTATTTATTTCATATATGGACAGACATGAAGGATTAAGTAGCCTTACAATATTACCAAAATAATGATCATTCTGTCTAATTAAGATCATCTTCTTTTAAGCATACAAAATTATTTATTAAAAAATAAATACGGACTATATTAAAATGTTAAATCTAGCATAATTAATTATATTTAATGACATTTTTGGATTTCTAAGCAAAAACATTTATGCTGTTATAATTTTAATGGTTGACTAAGCTTTTTTCCATAGTACCATTAACAGTTGTTCCTTTTCCCCCATTATATATTTCGGATCAACCTCATTTCTCTTGTATACATGAATGTTCTTCACCAAAAACTGAGAAAAGGTGCAACAATGGCTATCTCTATTAAAAGTGTTTCATTCTTATGGGTTCTGATCCTTATACTGTCATCTGCACACAATTCTGGGGTTTCTGCACAGCTGATTATTCAAGTCACAAATCGTTTGGACAATGGAAGTTTGGACTTAACTGTTGCTTGTCCAAATGTTGAGAGTAAAAGCTACCTTCTGCACGGTGGTGAGTCTCATCAGTGGCTTAACAATGCTGCTTCAACTCAATCTGGAGGTCCACCCTTCTCCTGTTCCTTTCAATGGAAAGGTGCTTCTCACATGTTTAACATGTATGATCCTTCTAGGGATTTTGATTCTGATGAGCTTCACTGGTATATCAAAGAAACTGGACCATGTAGGCTCTATAACCGTCCCAAACAACCTACAATTTGCTCAAATTGGGAGTGAATTGTGTTTTATCATAATTTCTGGTATCAGTTCTAGAATCTAGGGTTCACAGTTTAGAGTTTTGTTCGCAGATATACCCTTGTTCTATCATCTGAATAAAAGAGTGATATCATTGATTCTTCATGTCTCTGAAATTCGAGTTCAGAAGCTCTATTCATGTCACTAGTTTAATTGCTATTGAAATCTCAATAGGGAAGAAGAAGAAGGAAAGATTTTCTGCGAAACCAAAACTTTTACATTTGTTTTCCGGTGGCGATTGCGTCTTCTCCATCACGCGTTTTTCTTTTTCCTCTTTATTTTTTTTCCATCTTTTAATTTAAAGCTTAATTAATTTTTAGTTGTACTATAATGGAGTGTTATTTATTGGCTCCGGGTAACCTGTGTTAATGACACCGGTTATCGTTAACAATAATTAATATTCATTAAATTTTATAAAGTTTCATAGTTAATTATGATATAATAATTTTTTATTTCAATAATTATTAATAGAATTTTAGTTTATTTATTGAGATGATAAAAATATCCATAATATACAACTATCTCTATAATTTTTTTATGTACATTAATAAAAATAAAATAATAAAATAATTTTAACATACTTATAACATTAAAATAATTAAATAAAAAATTTAATTTTATCAAAACTTTAACTTTCTATTTTAGTTTTTATTACATAAAATTCTTTAATGATTTTTATATTATTTAATATGACATTGTATTAGTCATTTTGATTATAAAAATTATTGTATAGAGTTTTAAATTTATTTTAAATATTATTGTATTATATTTCTTTAAACCAAAACTGTGTTATAATATTTATATTTTAAATATATTTTATTTAAGTACATTATAACTATATGTTAACATTATTTTATTATTTAATTATTTTAAGTTTTATTTTTATGAATCAAATAAATTATCAATTACAATTGTATAATATTTGTGCATATTTTTGTTCTCTAACTAAAATAAAACTGCATTAATAATTATTGGAGTCAGAATTCATTTAATGTAACATGCATTATTTTATTATTTATTTAGTTTAATTTAATTTTTGGTAATAAACTTTCCAATTAAATTTCTTAATTGTGTGAATGTAACATTCAATTTAATAATAAAACTACTAAATAAAGAAGTTCATAATTAATAACACAAAACAAATAAATCAAACTCGTATATTTATACCGTAATCCAAACATGACTTAATAATTTAGAGGATAAAATTGTAAAAATAAAAAAGGACACAACACATGTGCAACTCTCTATACATGTAGTTGTTGTATTATTAATATTTTTATTACTACGAGATATTATTACAATGGTATTATATTATTATTATAGTTAGACACACATCTTAATTTTATTTACTACGTATTTCAATTACTTGTCCTTTTTTTATATTTTCTTGTTGATGTATATCTTTATATATAATTATAGATTATTATCGTTAAGATTAACATTGACTTTAATATTTATAGCATAAACATTATTATTATTATCATTAGTTTTTTATTATTGGTATCATTATTTTTTTTATTATTATTACTATTTATATTAATATTATTATTATTATTATTATTTTTAATGGTTAAATAAATATAATAACAATTATATTATTATTCTAAAAAGATTTGAAATAAAAAAATGTGTGTCACATGCTATTATAATTATTTCGTAAAATCAATTAATTGTACTATATTGTGATATTAATTCTATTTATTATATTTAGAATTGAAATTATTATTGCATCTCTTACATTTACTATTTCATTATTTTAATAACAACATTTACAACAATATAACCTAATTTTTATGATATTTCATTATATAATATTTTCACTATTTTATTATTTTAATATACAAAATAATAAAAAATACAACATGTGCGTACACACGTGTCAGTCTACTAGTTTAATAATAAAACTATTAAATAAAGAAATTCATAATTAATAACACAAAACAAATAAATCCAACACTTATATAATATATTTATACCATCATCCAAACATGACTTAACTATACAAACATAAGAAGAAATCTAAAGATTAAACCATTAAGGGTTTCTATCAAAACTTTGCACATATCCTATTCAGCCAACATCAAGCCTCAAGCTGAAGACTTATCCACATCCACTGATGCATCAAGGCTTGCATCATTCCATGCTTACACCACATTGGTGATCATAGCAAAAGAAAAGAGAATAGTACGAGACAAACAAAGGAACAGACAAGGTAAGCTAGCTTTATAAAATGATATAGATGCATTATAAAATAGTCCATATGTATATAAATCTCCAAATTCAAATTATATAACACAAGCACGCAACATGTCATATTATAAACCAAACTCTTTTAGACTCGTGTAGGGATGTATGCACAGATTGCCAATGGTTTATTAAGAAAGATGGACCATGTAGGGATGAACCAACTAACAACGCATTCATTCCCAAATGCTATAAATGGAACTAATCTCTTTCATTTCATTTAATATCTACTCTCATTCAACAGATTTTTTAGGTGATTATATAACTTGTATTTCACTGAGAATATTTTTTAACTAATATTTTAGGGTTTATCTCTCGATGCAATTGTTGCTGATTTAGTACATTTATATACTAACGAGATATAATTTACATAAGAAAATTATTAAATTTATTGTATTGCTATTTAAAAATTATTGAATTATTTATATTCTTTATTGATTATATACACAAGATGTTTAAAGTGGTGAACCATCTTCAAATAATGTAGCACAATAGTGGTAGAAGCAAAATAGTTTATGAATAAGTTTAAATATAGAATTGTATTATGATTTGAAAATGATTTTTAATATTTTTTTTTTTTTTTGTGTTTGGATATTTGAACTCTTGGGCACTTTTTTTTTTATACTTCCATATAGGGTTTTAGATTTATAATTTTTTTATATAATTTAAATTGTTGTTATTGAAAAAGTATTATATTGAATTATTAAAATTATAAATATATGTGAATAATAATAAATAATAAAATATTTTAGTTAATAATTATTTATAATAGTGACATTTATAAATGTCATAATATAATGTGAATTATGACATTTATAAGGGTAGCTGTTTTTATTGGATTTGTTTTTCAGTAAAAAAATAACGTTATCTTTAACTATCAATATTTATCTTTTTAAAACGTCACTTTATATAATGTGGCGTTTGTTTCGACGTCTTGCTTTAAAATGCAATATTATACTTTGTAGTGAAAAGATCTATGGCGTTTTCGAAAAACACTACACCTAAATAGCGTCGTTTGAAAATGTAAGGCCCATTAAAAATGTTTTATTATTTTCTGCCCTAAAGTAAAGGGTTGCCCCTTGTAATTGGGCCTAGGACTGGCCCAAGTGATATAACCGAACCTCAAGTCTACCCTAACTCACTTTTCTTGCTCGTTCTCAGAAAAACCTTATAGCCGCAGTCGTCTCCCGCTCCGTTAGGGTTTGGTGTCACCTTGGTCAAGTGAGTTCGAACCAGTGTTTCCCTCTTCACTTAAGTATTTCCCTCAACCGTGCTTGCAATTTCTGTTACTGTTACTCTGGGTAGCTCATGTCTCTACTGCCTTTCCTTTTTCCAGCTCCTTAAGTCGTCCCTGAGCTAGCATCGGAGCTGTTATGCTAATTAAGTTTGGTCTAGGAGTCTTCTGCTAAACCCTTCCAGGTAAGAGAAGCTAGAAACCTTCTATTTGGTGTGATTAGTGTTCGTTTTTCCTTATTTTGTGTTTGTCTGAGCTTGCATGTTACTGTGGATGTATGTGCTGGTTGGATTTATTGTTTGGGTATGAAAAATATAGTTGTTGCAGAATGAACAGTGAGCGAGACTTGTTATTCTCGCCCAAGCGACCCTATCTCGCCTAGGCGAGACTTGTAGAGGACAAACCCCAGCTCGCGCTCGAGCTCTCGCTCAGGCGGAGGGTCTTAGTTTGAGTGAAGTACCATCTCGCTCAGGCGAGAGACGCTCGCCTAAGCCAGAACGCATGGGAGTTCGAGGTGTGTCGCTGTAGTGCAGCCTAGGCGAGGGACCTCACCTTTGGGCGAGGAGTGGGCTCGCTCAAGCGAGAGAGGATTTGCCTAAGCGAGTGCGCGAGAAACCTCCTACTTCCGCTGACGTGATCTCGCCTAAGCGAGAGCCTGTCGCTTAAGCGAGGGAACTCCTCTCGCCTGAGCGAGGGCTTCTGGCTTGAGCGAGATGCGTTGTGGGTCTTGCTGTTTCTTCGCTTGAATGCTATATATAATGTTTGGTTGATTGATTGGTGTGTTTTAAGTATGCAGTATGAGAAATAGCATGGAATATATGTGGTATGGAATGAATTGATATATTGATGTGGTCTTAGCATGTAAAGTGAATGGGATATATGTTGTGGAAATGGCAGTTGTATTGGTATAAGATGAGACTCTATACTCATGAGATTGGTGAATGAGGTAGTATTGTGCAACATGGAATATGAATGGGAAATTGGTCACAAATGTGCACACGAGGTTCGAATGCATGATTATTGTTACTTGATTGTATGAATGTATCTAGTATGAGTCAGTGCATAATTCCTTGGAGTTTCTAGGTGAGACTTCAGGGTCGTGCTTCAGTGGTCGAGACGTAATTTCATGGCCCCTGATAGTGGGTGTTCATGGTGGTTCCCCATCTATATAACTTGGTAAGGATTCAAGGTAAGGATTGTATCCTAACATTCTAAGGAGTCAGTTAGTCTCACTTAGAGCGGACTGACTCCTGTGGTGAGAGTAGTAGGAGGCCTGAAATCCATTAAGGACTAACCTTATGTGTGAGGAAAATTGATTCATTGTAACACTTGTAACACATAGCTCGGGGTTGAGCAGAGGTATCCACCATAAGTGCAAGCATTCGCTGAATCCGACCAGGTTATATGTATCCCGATGAGTCGAGTCGAGTCTTAGTGTATTGTTTTGAAAAGTCATAACATGATTGGATGATATATGTGTATTGGATTGTGAAGGTATATCTGATTGCATGATAAACATATTTTGGATTCTAGCTTACCCTTCTGTTTTGTTGTGTGTTATGTTGTGTGGTTCTCTCTTTTGCAATAATCATTAACTTGTTGATGTGAGCAGATGCGAGTAACACCCGGGGTCAACAGGGAGATGATGGTTCCGCGGCTTAGTCAACTGGTCTTGGACTTTTCCTTTATGTCTTTTGCTAGGGCAATGGCCCATGTATTATTTAATTTGTACTGTGTTTCTTGGTTACTTTAGACCTCGTATTTTATCTTGTTCGGCATCGTGGTGTGCCCGAAGGTTTCCTTTTTCATAACTCTTGGATATCTTTAAGGAGTGAGTTCCTACTCCGCATCTTTACTCTTATTATCATTTTGCGTGACGTGTCATTGAAATAAGTTTATTTATTTAAATGGGACGTTACAGAAAACGTCGCAATATACCAAAATAAATGTTACAACTTACACGATTTTTTGTTTTGTTACTCTATCATTTGATTTAGAGGGATGAACTTTGTTATGATTATTTAAATTTTGAATTAAATCATTCCCACTAATCAATTAATTTACAAGAAACTTTGCATTTCTTGATTCAATGATTATTTGAGTTAGAATTTATTTAATAGAAAAATTAACTATGAATTTTATGTTTATTAAGTATATCTTTAGAATCCTAATTAACATTTTCCAAAGAGAAAATAATATCTTTTGAAAAAGTCCTGTTAACCAATGTCGCTTAAGGGTACTACTGCCTAAGATATAATTAATGAACATTCAATTTTGTAAAAGTTCATACTTAATTGATACAAGATACATTGAATTTTAATGGCATATATTAAACTTCAAAAGATACAATATCTATGTTAAAAATTTATTATTATTGGTTTAATTTTTGTTCTCTGCATGATTTTGATAAAGTGATATATATATTATAACTTTTATCAATGTATAAAAAAGATATTCATTAGAATTTAAAAATTGAAGTAAAGAGATATTTAAAATATATTTTAATTTGAATATTTGTTTTCCTTTTATATTTTTTAAAAATATTTTTAAATTTTATTAACTAAGTTTCATTAATGTTTGCAAATTTAATAAATATTTGGTTCTCATAAAATTTTATTTGGTATTCAAATTTGAAATTTATACAACTATAATTTCTTTTTAAATATTTGATACTGTAGAAACAATCATTCTTTTAATCTTGAATATTTGATATTGTTATCTTTCCTTAACCGTAATTTTTTATTATTTTATAAAAATTAATTAATTAATATTGAATGGTAAGCAAGTACGGGTATGAGTACAATTATATACTCGGTGGGATGGAGATAAAAGAAAAGTTTGATACAATTGGATTTAGTATGGAGATGAAGATGATTTTTTCCATGCAAATGTGTAAATGATAACGAAACTCGTCTCGTCCCATTGTCATCCCTAGTTGAAATGAACACACCTTAATGGGACTATTTGCAGTGAAATTTTATATTTTATTTTTAGACAAAACAAAAGTAAGTATAATTCACATATATGATGAGTTAGAAATAGAATGAATACCTTGAGCACATTAGGCCAAAACCAAAAGAATGACCATTTTGCAACCAAGTTCATTTTAGTTTTACATGCACAGCATCCATACATTGGGAAAATTAACGTCATTATTTTACCGTGATTTTTTTGTTTCTATGTGAAAATGTGTAAGTAATGTTTTTGAATAACTTTTCTTAACTAATATACGTATAAATAATTTTTAAACATAGTAATATATAATCATTTTCCACGTCTTCTACAGGATAACGATGAGGCAAATCCTTTTATTAATGCATATAAATGTTTTTTATGTTGTTAATATTTCCTTATATTAACAGAATTATTAAATATATGCATTCAATACGTATAAATGACGATGATCTCTTTTGTTGCCAAACTTAAGCATCTCAAAAAAACAAGAAAAAAAAAATTGAAAGTAAATTTTTTATAGTACACTTGTCAATATGTTAAGGTATAAAAAAAGGCAACCTTGTCGATACTAAGAGAGAAAATAATATTTTTTGAAATTCATGTGCTGAAAAAATTGTCAATATGATTCAAAAAGACACAAATTTGAGATGAAATCTTTCCATTGAGACTAAATAACAGTAATGGAAAAACTTGAAGGCATTAAAAATTTATTAAATCCTTTAAAAAAGATAAGAGAAGAAAGTTTAAAAATTGAATGTTGGAAAAACGGAAAATGAAATTTAAAGAGCAATGAATGGTTGTGATGAGATGTTTATATATAGAGAGGGTGTAAAGAGAAGAAGTGGTAGAAGGTGGAAGAAAATGAGTTCATCTGGTAGAAGTGTGTCAGTGGTGTGGGTGGTTATGTTGATATTATCAATGGTGAAGAATGGTATGGGAGAGAAAGTTGTGGTTAGGGCTACGAATTCTTTGGGAGAAAATGTGAACTTAGACATTGAATGCACGGTTGATGAAGGTCCACCCATTACTCTCATCCCTGGAACTTCTCATCAATGGAACTATTTCTTTGATAAGGAATTCATATGTTTCTTTCAGTGGTTTGGTGCCCAAAGCTCCGGCTATCACTCATTTGATATGTTCGTAAAATCTAGGGATAAGGCTTCCAACCTTTCGTGGTTTATAAAACCAGATGGACCATGTAGGGTTGCACCTGATGGATCCTCTCTTTGCTTTCCCTGGAGAACTTAGATTTCTTCTTCTTTCTTCCTTCAAACTACGTATTATCATTTAAATAAAGTTCTGCCATTTCTGTCTCTTAATCAGTGGTTTAGCTGAATTGTACTATGCTCAATCTCCTTGAATATTCTAAATAACAGAGAAGATAGAAATAAATATAAAAAAGCCATGAATAATATTTTTTTTTTCAATTTTATTGGTTAGATTTTTATTAATCTGAATCCTCACGTGTACATATAAATTAGGATCGGAGATGTTTTTTGTGATTAATCCTTCCAAGGATAACAAGAGTTGAAGTGGTTGTAGAGAAACAAACATGGTCCATCTTGTTTAATAGTCCAATTACATCTCATGCATCTAAACTCATCCCTATTTGCTTCGTATATAGCAAACTTATGAATAACATCTTTTTTCCATTGAAAGGAACAATGAAACAACGTTGAAGAAAAGAAGTTAACCGCAAAACTCCACACAAAAGAAGAATTGGGTGAAAGAATTTGCAGTCCAAGATCATCATCTGCAGATTTGCAATGAAGGGTTAGGATCAATCCTTCTTCTAAAGAATTTGTCACACTTAAATGACTTTTATGACTTCTTATTTCAAAGCCATTGGTGCTTGATAGTAACCTCAACCACAAAACTAAGAAAACACTTCTTACAAACACAGACATTGCACCTCTTTTGTTAAACTTTCTTCTACCTGCGTTGTTATGTGAAGGTTGAAAAGGGTTAAAACCTGTGTTGGAACATAAGCATGCAGATGAGAGGTTTTAGGCCAAAAGAAATATCTAAATATAACATAATATTGGCTAAGAATAAAGTGCACTTAATTTCATAAAACTGTTTTCTTCAAATTCAAACCGACAATTTATTATGATTTTATTCCTCTTGGTTACTCTTTCCTTCACTGCACTGCATAATTCCAAATGTATTCATTTACTCAGATTTCAACTGAACTTTAACTCTCTTTTCTAGGGTTACTGTTATAAAGTTTTTCTGTGGTTTTTATCCCTATAAAATTTGAAATAATTGTTACTGGTCTTTATAAAACGTGTGAACTTATAGAAATATGCCTTAGCAACTTGAAAATGACTCTTTTTTGGGTTATAAAAGTAATTTCTTATGTGTTATATAATTGTATTGTGCTAGCATTGTTTTGGTATAAAACAAAATGAGTGATTATTAGTATTTTATGTTGAATGATAGAGATATTGACCTAGAAAGTTTTATATTTGGTATTTGGACTAATGTTCCATTGAAAACTTTTGATAGGAATATTGGTTTTAACTAAAATGGTAAGAATTTGTGTTTTGAAAGTTGGGAAATGAAATTGATGGTCGAATTCAATTTCAATCAGCCAATATATGAATTTTAAAATAGTAAAATTCTTATTTTTTTAAAGTAAAATTTGAAATAATGTTCACATAAATATTTGGAATTTCATTTTTTTATTCAAAAACAATATATTTTACCATAAAAAATTTTAAATTTTCTATAAAAATAAATTCACTTGTAAATGTGATTTTTAATATTTTTATAAAGGCATAAAACGTATTGTACCCATGTTAAAATCACAATTTCTTACTTCTATATGAGTAATTTTTACCAATATTATAATTAAAAAAAATAAATCTAATATTTAAAACAATTAAACTTGTACAAAGAGAAATAATATCTTATTTATTTGAATATAATTGCTATTTTTTTGGATAAAACGTTAAGTTTTGATTTATTTTAACTGCATGGTTATAATATATTGATACTTTTAAACTTCCCCTACCTTAACTACTTTTGGATTTTCTTTTACATCCGCGGGCCCAATCTAACAAAGAAAGTGGCTATTAATATATATATATATATATATATATATATATATATATATATATATATATAAATAAAAAAAATTCATTTCCATTTACTTAACTGTATTTACATTAATACATTAAAGGGTTAAATATATTTTTGTCCCTTAAGTCTCAGTAAATTTTGGAATTAGTTTATTTTGAAACTTTAAATTAATTTAATTTTTCATTCTTCAAAATACATGGATTTACTTTTTTTAATCCAATTTTTGTTAAATTTATTTGACATTTCAAGCGCATTTCGTAATAATATTTGACTTAACATTAAAATAAAAATGTATCAAACATTATATATAACTCAAATACAATCTTGAAATGCATACGAAACATCAAATAAACCTAACAAAATTTGATTAAAAGAATTAAATCCACGTATTTCAAAAGATGAATGACTAACTTGGTTCAAAATTTCAAAATAAATTAATTATAAAATTCATTTAAAATTAAGGACTAAAAACATATTTAACCATGCACTAAAAATACTATATAGTATATTTAGTGTATCAGTATAGAATATTTACTTCAATAAATTTTCCTTTTTACTATTTTTTATTTGTTTTAAAAGAATTTTTCTATATCTATAATCTATAGATATAAATACATATTTGTTACCCACCAGGTATATTTACAAAATATGTCCAGACATACACGACACCCGTGTATACGCTATAGTTATGAAATGAATTTAGTTTTCGTCCTTAAATAATTGTAAAAAATTGCATTTTATTTTTAAATTATATACTCTATAAAATCCATGATGAAATATATTATAATTTAATTTAAAAACAAAATAGAATTTTTACTAATAATTTAAAAAGAAAATATATTTAACCCAAAAGTTATATATATTATAGAAAGCTTATTCCATTAAAAAAAAATAACAACCGAAAAAAGGAGATACAGAACTTGGAAGTCCCAAGTAGAGATTCCAAATCCCCAACATCTGCCGCGTTGCGTGACGGCTTGTCGCAACTCCGCCGTGAGCGGCGAGCCATCTTCTTTAGGTTAGGTTCGCGTTGCGCCGCTCTTTGTTTGTTTGCTCTCGAGTCCTTCTCTGTTCCCTTTGTACATTCCATATGTTGTTTCTCTGTTGATTTCATATTTATTGGAAGAACAGTTTGAAGTTGAAAAGTTGTTAGAGAAAATTGCTGCTTTTGAACCTAGAGATCTTGCTTGAGCTTTAGATTGTGTTAGGTAGAAAGTTTGACTGTGACATTTTACTTCATTTTATTATCTATTGTTGTGGTTCTATTACTTCTTCATCACGGCCTTCCGTTTCCTCTGTTTCTATAAAGTTTAACACGTGTGGGGGTGGAGGAATGCTAGGAAATTGGTTTTAACCTATTGATTTAAGGATGTTAGAAGAAATTAACGGAAGCAATTTCATGATGATTAATGTTCTTGAGAAATTGGTTTTTAACCAAGCCCAATGATATGCAATCCATCTCATCTAGTGAGATAAGGTGTCTTTATGGAAAAAACTTGCTAATGTCAGTTTGAATATATATTTTCTGTTATTTTGGGGTGTGTGAGAAGAGGGACCAGGTCTTATTTTCAGAGTTGGTTATGAATGGAGAGCAACAGCTCTCTGGAGGAGCTTTGGTCTATGGACAGGAATACTACTTCCTGTATTCCCCCTTTTGTCTTTTTATCCAATAATACAATATTACCATATTTTCAGTGTTCTTTGTCCTTTCTTGCAATTTCTGTTCTTGGTGTATATATGTATATATGTGGAGAATTCAATAACGGTAGTATGTGTTTATGTATGTATGAAGCTTTTCTGAGTAGTGATAGATTGGCACGAAAGAAGGATGAATCAGAACCCGCAATCAAGTGAAGGAAGACCTGACGATGATACTGCTCTCTCTGATTTCCTTGCTTCCTTAATGGATTACACTCCCACTGTAAATTTCTTTTTCTTTGTTATTTTGCTTTTCTTCTAATTTTCCATTTTACCCAATTTAATCAGTCTCTCCTTTGTTTAGATACCCGATGAATTGGTGGAACATTACTTGGCCAAGAGCGGTTTTCAGTGTCCAGACGTTCGATTGTGGGTTCTCTTATCTTTTATTTACTATTAATTTTTCTATATATTCTGCTTCAAAAAACAAGGGTCCATGGATTCAATTTAGGCAAGGTTATTTTTGTAAGGAAACAAGTTATTGAGTACCCTGTTTTCTGATGGGTTTCTCCTGCCCTGTGGTTATCTCGTCCTAAATTCATTCGGGTCATGCATGCTCTTTTGGGTTCAATTGTTCAGTTGATGTTTACTATAGAATTTCTTTCCCATCTTTCTCTGTCCTTATTTTAACATGAATAAGAAAAAGGGGCTAACGGTGTAATTAACACCTTTAGATCGAAAAGATTGTTAATTACATTTCATCTCGCTAGAGTTTGGACTGTTGGTTAATGGATGTCTAATTTACCCTTGTGCCGTTTGATTGAGACATCTTGTATTTATTTTAACTTCATTTGCCAGTTTACATTGGATCAAACTCACATTTTCCATTCCTTTCTCCTGTATTTTATCGTGTTCAATTTCTTAATGCTTCTTGTGTTCCTTTCTTTTTGATCCTGCGGTTTTGGATAGTAATCCTTTACCTGAGTTGATCTTTTTGCTGTTTTTGTTGTCATGCCGGAAGATATGATATAAATCAAAAGTTCAAGCATTTGCAAAATGATGAGTGCTTGAGTGATTTGATATTATGGTAGCTCGTTGATTTTTTCAGTGTAAAAATCAAACGTAGAACAGCTTTCTTCACGGAAATAAAAAAATCATCATTCTATGAACCCCACTATCACATGGACATATCTCAGTTGTGTCACTTTGGCCTTAAAGTTTGTCAATTTGAGAGTTTTGAAGCTGTTGAGAGATAAGTGGACTAACAAATAAAGATATAAGATTACTAGTTTATATTTCTTTTATGGTTTCTGAGAAAAATACAACTCTTATATATTTGTATGTTGTGTCTTACTCATCCTTTGGGATTCTTTAATATGGCACAGTCAGTCAGTATATTGGAAAGGAGTACTGACTGTTAATCACTTTTAGATGGAAAGTGATGAAATATGCTAATTGAGTTGATCTGATTTGCTAGCTATTTTATCTCTTTTCACTCCTACTCGGTTAATTTTGGATTTCTTTCTGTGCGTTGTTGTTTTGGACCTCTAATATAGTTAACAAGTGCCATTGTGAAATTTATAGATGTTCAACTCTTCTGGCATTTTGGTTGACTGTTGTTGAGTGCTCTCTATTGGATTTTTAGCCCTTGCATTTCTTTTTTCATATATTGTGAGCTTGACTAGAAATGCTCATCATTTTTTTCAGGACTAGATTGGTAGCTGTTGCCACTCAGAAGTTTGTTGCTGAAGTTGCAGGAGATGCACTTCAGTATGTTCATTTTACCTGTCCTTTTGTTGAATCTTTACCATCTACCTTTTGTTTTATTTTATTTTATTTATTTTTAACCTTGAATTACTGCATCAGAGCTAACTACTCATGTGTTAGTTAATTTTAGAAATATTCTTCTGTTGAACTTGATTTGTGGTTTCCTAAAATTTATTGAACTTTTTGCGAAAGTTTTTTTATGCATGTGAGATGAGTCGAGGAGTGTCTGAGAAACACCTCTTCCCTCATTTAGATGGTGTGAAAGAAAGTGATAGATCAGAAAATGAAAAAAGGAAGAGAATTAGAGTCGAAATTGAGGTTACCCTAAACCCTAAACCTGTTCATACAGGATGATGAGTTGTACTAAATGTTAATTGTAGGCACTGCAAAGCAAGACAAGCAACAATTCCAAAAGACAAAAGGGACAAGCAGCAGAAGGTTTTGACAGCTTTTAACTGATTTTGACTGTACATTCATTCTGTATGTGTAGCACTTACATTTCATTATATATAACAGGATAAACGTTTAGTTTTGACAATGGAAGACTTATCAAAAGCATTGCGTGAGGTATTGTGTTATGTTTTTAAGCTTGTATTTAGATCAATGTTATGGTTTTTATTGAGACATCTGATTAGAAGATAACATATATAATTTATTTTTTCTAGTTGTGTTGTTGCTATGTTATATTCCTTTACATTGAATCCACTTATTATCCTTTATGAACAGTATGGCGTGAATTTAAGGCATCAAGAATATTTTGCCGATAGCCCTTCTACTGGAACGGATCCTGCCACTCGAGAAGAATGAGTCTTATCTTTATTAGAGTTTCATGTGTAGTAAGTATTGCTTTATACCAATGCTAAATTGTATATTCTATTTATTTATTCATCTTTTGCTACTTCTCTAGTTTTACGTTCAGTATGCTGAAAGGAGTGATTGAGTTATAAATAAAATACATAGTATTAAAATTATAAGTTATTGTTTCTCTGCTTTTACGACCCTGTTATCTGGTAACAATAAGGTTTCAATGGTAATATATCGTTACAGCTTGAACACTTATTATTTGGCAATTTTATTGTGTTGCGAATTTTATGGATCATTATTATTTTTTTCTCTTATAATAGACAATGAGGTTTTTTCTCATTATACACATTTACATAATTCTAAAACACCAATGTTTCCTTTTCCAACTGTTTAGATTTTGATAATGGAATAGGAATTTAACTAAGACAACTCTATCTTTTGGATGCATTCAAATTTGGTGACATGACAACTATGAGGATATTGTTTAATGAAATGTTTGTGGATTTTTGAGAAGAAAAATGACAGTAGGTATGAAAAACAATATATCACTCAAAATTGAGCTTAAAATAAGAAATGATACAGATAAGCCTCTGGTATTTATATTTTTTTATATATACTTGGGAGTTGGCATTTATGACTTGAATTGAAAAATTGTATGAACTAGAAGAAGAATTAATATGCAATTGCTTTGAAAACACTTATTTTTGTTAACAAATCGAAATAGAGACTTGTTCTTCGACTAAAATTTGTAAACTTTGTTATCTGGTTTGGAGAGTTATCACATTTAAATTAGTGATATAATGTTATTGTATGGTTTTATGCAACGTGTTGCAAATAACTATTTTTTGAAGGTGTATGATGAAGAATTAAGGAGATTGAAACTATAAATTTAAATTAGGAATTGTGTAATTTTGTACTGTATCTTTGTTTAACCTTTTTATTTGTTTCTATATTTTTGTGATTAAAAAATCTTTTAAAATGTTAATTGCTATTATTAGACTTATTATATAGTTTATTAGATGACTCTAATTATATAGATAAGTTTTAGTCACATGTCAATAAAATAAGCAGTCATTTATTGACTATTAAGTTTTGATTCATTAGTGAATAAAGTTTATTTGTTTTTTTATTTTACTTTGTAAGAGAAATTTTCCTTGGGTTTGGATGATAATTTTGTTCTTATATTTAAATTGCTATTTTAAAGTCATGAATCTGTGTTAAAATATTCACCATTTCTAATTATGACATCTTTTTATCACTTGCATACTTTTTTGGATATTCTAATTTTTTAATTAATTAAATTGTTGTTATGAATATTCACGAGTTGTTCATTTTAATTTATAATTAGACATTCATAATCGTAATACGCTATTATACTAACTATGTGAGGGTATTGTCAATAATTATTTTGACTTCCTTTTTTTATAGAGTTTTTGAAAGTGGTATTCAATAATAATATTTTTTTTCTTATTATGTATAAGAAAAAAGATAAAAGAATTTGTGAGTTCTCATAAAGGATCATTAGAAGCATGATAAAATTATTCGCTTTCTTTTTTTCTAAATGTTATGTTTGGTGAGGTAATTTAGAAGAGTAATTTATTAATTTTAATTTTTTTTATATTAAAATATTTTGTTTGGATAAATAAATTAGAAAGAAATTTAAATTTGAAGAATTTTGAGAGGTATTTCAAATGAATAAAATAGAAGAATTTTAAATATCCTAAAAAATATAAGAAAATTGAAATTTCACTCTTTGTTACTCTCCTCTCACTTCATTCACAAAGATCGAGTCAAGTCCAATCAAGTTGAAGGTCGAGTCGAGTTAGCTTAATTTGAAGGGTCAATTTAGTTGGCCCAAATCAAAAGTCAAGTCGATTTGACTTAGGCAGAAGTTCGAGAAGAATTGACCTGAGTAGAAGAACAAGTCGGGTCGGTCTAGACCAAAAGTTGAGATAAATCAATAAGTCTTAGGTCGAGAAAATTCGGCACAAGTCGAATCAATTTGACGTATGTCGAAAGGTCAAGCAGAGTTGGCTCTGGACAAATGTCGGGTCGAAGGATGATGCAAGTCAGCCAAGACCAAAGGTTAAACCGAGTTGGGTCAAGTTGAAAGTCAAGATGAGTCAGGTCAGGTTGAAGGTTATGTCAGGTCAGTTCGAATTGAAAGTTGATACATATCAATTGAAGTGGAAGGTCAAGCCGAACCGATCCAAATCAAATATCTAGTCGGGTTGGACAAACCAAAAGTCAAGTCGTGTCGGTCCAACTTAAAGACTAAATCGAATTGACCTGAACCGAAAATTGAACCAGATAAGCCCAGACTAAAAGTTGAGTCGAATCAACTTGAACGAAATGTCAAACTGTAATCACACGAGATAATTGTTGCATTTTAAAAACTTTGTCGGAGTACAACAAGAAGGCATCTATACAATTTTTTTTTGTGTTGGTCAGATCATTAAATATATGTTTTGTACCTTGGTACATTAAAACTATTTTCAAATTGGTGGTACCTCAATTTCTTTAGTTTCTTTAATGAGTAGTATCATTTATTTCACAACAAATCTTTTCACATTCCAAACTCTATTTATATAGGTCAATTTTCTAGTTTGATACATCCTTAGCCTTCTTTTATTTCACTCTCTCCAATTTTTGTTTTGTTACTTTTTATTTCACTTGCTCCTATACTTCCAAATAGATATTTAGAGATAAAATTATAATAAAATAATAATTAATTATTATAATGATTAATTTAAATATTAATTTATAAAATAAAAAGTCTCTATTATAAATAAAAATTATAATTATTTATAAATTAAAGTATAAATTAATCTCTAACATCAAATAGTAAAATTTTAACGATCAATACATTAATGTTTAAATTAGTCTCTAAGTCTTTAATGCTATTAACATGATTAATCGTTTATTTTATGTGCTAACATTTTATAGTTTCAAGACAAAACAATGAGTAATTAAAGATGATGCAATTCAAGTAAGTAAATTGAATTTTTACTAATCCAAAAATCTTTCAGGTTGCACAGTTTCAAAGATATTTATAAACTAACACGAAATATTCTTTGTGTTATTGGTAAGTGGATATTCTTTGTATTATTGGTATGATTTAAAAGAAAGGATTAATTAATTTTTAAATACTTCATAAATTCAAATATATTAATATAAAATGTTGTAAAAGGATTAATTTTTATTATTTTAATAAAAAAACCATGTTAGATAATAAAACACCATTATTATATAAACAACAAAAATTCAATAAAAAATAAAACATCACAATTAGGTTTCAACACGCAGCAGATTTTTTTCAAATTTTACAACTTATATAACAATAACTACCAAAGAAATACACACATATGGAGATTCATAGAAGACACAATATAAAATAGAAAATGGTAAAATGCACAGTTTAAGAAAATGGGTACAGGACCCTACTTTTGAGTCAATCTTGTTGAATTCATAGGTCAACCCTCATATCATTTTGTCTCATTTGATTCCCACTTTTATCAATACAAAACAATTTTTCGAGTGTATCATTTGCAACAGATGAAAGTTGAAGTGGAAAGTATCATCAATGGCCTTCTCAAAATGGTAGCCTCTAATGCTGATTAAGGTCATAAACCCTCATCATTTCCCATAATCAATCACTCAACACTTTCAAAACCACCAACCATAGTTTTTATGTTTTGGTGACACTTCCATTACTTCACAAAAAATAATATTTACCTGTTCTTTCCACATTATCTTCACATTCCATTCTTCAACACTAATCATTTCTCTCACACAAAACTAAAATAATAATAGAATGAAATAAGTTAATCAGATTGAGAAAATTAGAAAAAAGAAAGTGAAAAAAATAACAGATTGAGTTTTACTGTAAATTCTTCAAAATCACTGGTTTTTTCTTTTCCATCCAAATACTATTTTAATTCTTTTCTTTTTCGTGTGACTTCATCATTTTCATGTCCAAAACATGTTGTGTGCTTCTTGTACCTACTTTCTATATGGAAAATAATTATTTAACAACTAAATTTTGCTAATTTTTTCTTACAAGACGTGTCATTTTTTTAAGTGGATTCTCATCTTTCATTTTTTCATTTTTGAATATTTCTAAACCAATTAAAAGATGATACCTCAGGTTATAAGATAAAATTGTCAAAATTTGATTAACTTATCATTGTCCTTCTATATATCTTCTATATATATTGAGTGACTCAAAATTTAGATGGCAACATGCTATTCTATGCATATCTATTCACATCCTAGGCATTATTATTATTATGTCTAACCCTAAATCTCATGATGGCATTCCCATTTTGGATCTTTCTCAGCCATTGCAGCCATCTTCTCTATTCTCTCTCTATAAAGCAAGCAAAGATTGGGGGGTTTTCTACATAATCAACCATGGAATCTCCAAAGATCTTTTCAGCCATATCCAATCACTCTCCAAACACCTCTTCAACCTTCCTTCTGATACTAAACTCAGACTTGGTCCTTTCTCATCTTTGAAATCTTACACCCCTCATTTCATTGCCTCTCCATTCTTTGAGAGCCTCCGAGTTACTGGACCTAACTTTTATGTTTCTGCTAACTCTTCTGCTGAAATTCTCTTTGACAAAAACGACTCCAAATTCAGGTAATCAATATATAAGTGTGCATTATTCCAATTAAGCTTCCCACTTTAAACTATTCTGGTGTCTCTTTCTTTGTCTTTTCGAAGTTCTACAAAATCTATAAAGATAAGATCAATTTATAGTATATAAATGAGTACAAATTTCACTTTATAAGTTGATTTTGTAACGTTGAATTAAACTTAAAGTTCAACTTTTAACATGATCAAAGTTACGGTGTTAAGCCTATCCTAACTAAGATTATTTGTTTATTATATATATTGTTTCTACACCATCCATTAATTTTTAGTTCCACATAGATATAAGACTAGTTCTGTTTATGCTATATCACTTTCTTTGTCTCATGGAAGTTCTCCGTAGTTTAAAGATAAGATCAATTTATATATAAATGAGTGCAAACTTTATTTTACAAGTCAGTTTTGTAAAGTTGAATTAAATTTAAGTTCACTTTTTAACATGACTTTATGTTTATCTTAGCAAAGTTTGTTTGTTTATTCAGTTTATTGTTTCGTCCATTATTAAATCATCCACTAATTTCTAGTCTGACATACACATAAGACCAGTTCTGCACACATATATAATTACAGACAAATTTATCTGAACATAGACTTGTGTTGTAAGCAGTGTGATGATTGAGGAATACTGTAGTAAGATGGAAGATTTGTCAAAGAGAATTCTAAAGATTGTGCTGATGAGCTTAGGGGAGGGCATTGAGAAGAAGTTTTATGATTGTGAGTTCAAGAAGTGCCACGGTTACTTGAGGATAAACAATTACTCAGCCGCAGATGTTATGGAGGAGGAAGTTGAAGGGCTTGGAATGCACACTGACATGAGTTGTATTACAATGTTATATCAAGATGAGATTGGAGGGCTTGAAGTGAGATCAAAGGAGGGAGAGTGGATTGGTATAAGCCCTTCAGAGGGAACCCTAGTGTTGAACATAGGGGACATGTTGCAGGCATGGAGCAATGACAAACTAAGGTCTTCAGAACACAGAGTTGTTTTGAAGAATCATTTGAACAGGTTTTCTCTTGCGTTCTTCTGGTGCTTTGAAAATGACAAGCTCATTTTGGCACCAGATGAAGTTGTTGGAGAAGGAAACAAGAGGATGTATAAACCGTTTGTGTGTTTGGATTATTTGAAATTTAGAGAGAACAATGAAAAGGGAAGATTTGATAAGGTGGGTTTCACAGTCAGAGACTTTGCTGGGATCAAGGCTCAATAATGTAGCTTAAGTTAATATATGCTCAGAAAAAAAAAATGTTCCATTTGTGTAATGTTTTGGTTAATGGAAACTAAATTGTTAGTGCAAATATTCTGTTATAATATATGACAATTTTAGTGATTCTCCCTCATCTTTGTGAATCATGAGGATACTAATAAATTACTTTAAACTTCAACTGGGTAGTGTATGGTTGAAGTTGGAAAGATAGTTAAATCCCCACCATGTACTTGAAAACTGCTGTCAAATAGTAATTAACGAACCCTACTTAATGCTACCATTATTTTATGTGTGTTTTCCACTTTCCACACCAAAAAATCTGTGTGCTTCGCCTTATTCATTCTTGGATAATCTGCAAACCTGTGTGCTCTTAGTTTTGTCTATGTTCCATACAAAAATAAACCGTTCCCTTAATATATACAACAAAAGCAATTGATAACGGATACAAATAAGTTTTTGTTTTTTTAATAATACTATGACTCCTATCATATTCTTTGACTCTCATCCTTTATTTATTTTCTGATGTGACATGATTTAGTACGAATGTACTATTATTTTTTTCTTTGAAAGAATTAATGGTCTATCGTAATTTACGTCAAACAGAGTAAAAGGTAGGAGTTAAATAGGGGTGATCATGGATTGAATTTTTAATCATCCAATCCATATCCATTTTGGATCCAAATAATTGGATTTGATTTTCGATCAAAATCCATTTTTTCAAAAAAAGTATATTGGATTTTTTAAAAATCCAGATCCAAATATTTAGATCAAGTTTAAATCCAGATCTAAATATTTGGATCAAATTCAAAATCCAAAATTCATTTTTCATAAAATAAATTCAAATTAAATTTTTTAAAACTTGTGTCCATATGACTGACACCATAGAATTTGGCAGATTTTTTGTCATGACCAACGAGGCCAAATTTCAGCATGGGATGAACTTGGATGACTTTCAAACGAATTTCGGTCGGGGACGACGTGACCAAATTTGGGCCAAGGTCGACTTGACAAAATTTCAGTCAAGATCGACTTGACTGGATTCGATGAATTTCGGCCATGGCCGATTTTGCCTAATACGACCAAATTTTGGTCAGAGCCGACTTGGCCAAATATGGTCACATTTGGGTCAGGGTCTGATCAGTCAAATTTCGGTCAGGGTTGACTCCACTAAATTCGTTAGTCAGGACCGACTTCACTGAATATGGCCAATTTTCGATCACAGCCGACTAAGTTGAATATAGTCAAATTTCGTTCGGATTTACTCGACCGAATACGGCTAAATTTGGGCTAGTGTCGACTCGACCAAATTTTGGTCATGACCAACTTGATTGAATTTGGCCAAATTTAGGTCAGGATCGACTCGCCTAAATATGACCAAATTTTGGTCGCGATCGACTTTGCCGAATACGACCAAATTCAAGCCAGGACCAACTCAGTCAAATTTTGGTTGAGGCCAACACGACCGAATTTTTACCGAAGCCGACTCGACTAAATTCGGCCGAATTTCGGTCGTGGCCGACTCAGTTGAATACGGCCAAATTTTGATCGTGACCTACTCATTTGAATATGGCCAAATTTCATCCTTAGCCGTCTCAGCCGAATACGACCAAATTTGGGCCAGGGCCGACTCGGCCAAATCTCAATCGGGGCCAACTCGATTGAATTCGACCGAATTTTGACTGGAGCCAACTAGGCTAAATACGACCAAATTTTGGTCGCGGTTGTTCGACCGAATACGGTAAAATTTTGTCTAGGTCGACTCAGCCCAATGTAGTCAAATTTGGGTCGGGGTGAACTCAACCGAATACTTCCAAAATTCGTCCAGGACAAGTTGGGCCAAATTTTGATCAGGACCGACTTGACAGAATTTGGCCTAATTCAGTCAAATTTTGTATAGGGTCACACAAACTCAATCAAATACGACTAAATTTGGGCTAGTCCTTCTCAACCTTTAGCCTAACCTAACCAAAAATATAAACTGAAAATTTGGATTGGATATTTTAGATTATCCATTTTGAAAATCTAGATTTAGAGTATGGATATACAATCCATAAAATATATAAAATGTAGATCAAATTGATATCCATATCCAATAAAATGGATTGGATTTTTAATAAAATAAATATTAAATGGATTGGATCATAGCAAAAATAGATTGGATCATGAAAATTAGATTTTTTGTCCATCCGTAGTTTAACTTTTCAGATCATCCTCTGCTTCCATCCGCTCATTTAAGAGTTTAATAAATATAAATTATTGTTGTTATCCTCATAATTTTTATTTTTATGTGTTAAATAAACATTAATTATTATTTTTACCCTCATATTTTTATTCTTTCACTTTTATATATATTTAATCTCTTTCTATTAACACATTTTTGTACAAGAGTATAATTTAAATTTGTTACTACAAATTTATGGATACATTAACAATTCTTTTATTAAACTTCTAAAATTTTTAATTAAATTGTAAGTTTAAAGTTTATGAATAAAAATTTCAAGGTTTAGTGTTTACGGACGTCTCACGTCTTACATCTCACGTCTCGGGATTTAGGTTTCACGTCTCACGTCTCAAATCTCTCGTCTTATGTCTCTCATCTCACGTCTCACGTCTCACGTCTTTCGTCTCACGTCCCACGTCCCACGTTTCTCACATCTGTCACATTTCACGTCCCATGTATCACGTCTCACGTCCCACATTCCACGTCTCACGTCACGTTTCACGTCTCACATCTCACGTCCCACGTCCCACGTTCCACATCCCACGTCCTACGTTCCACGTCCCACGTCCCACGTCCCACGTCCCATGTCTCACGTCTCACGTCTCACATCTCACATATCACGTCCCACGTCCCACATCCCACGTCCCACGTCCCACATCCCACGTCCCACGTCCCACGTTCCACGTCCTACGTCCCACGTCTCACGTCCCACGTCTCACGTCTCACATATCATGTTGCAAGTCC
>Ga0214542_1003422_pt1 | contig 32445 bp, 13 predicted proteins | sample CNSS1metaG_FD_160096 | JGI IMG/M metagenome (GOLD analysis project Ga0214542, IMG submission 160096) | Root nodule microbial communities from cowpea collected in UCLA plant growth center, Los Angeles, California, USA - CNSS1 | ecosystem: Host-associated > Plants > Roots > Nodule | place: USA...
TTTTATGATATAATTAAATAAGATAATTATTTAAAAATATCAAATAAAATATCTAAAGATATATTTTTCCCAAATTATCTTCTATCATAAAGATAAAGAAAACTGCAAGGTCCAATTTTTTTGTTCCTCTCTTCTTGGTTTAGCCAAACTTATTCACTTTTTCAAGCTTTTCTTGCCGTCTTCATGCAATGCTTGGCTTGAATTTTTGTGCTTTTGATAATTTCTTATTCTTGGATTTATCTTTAAGGTGTCATGAAGCTTTAATCAATTTATTTCCACACCTCCATGAGCTCAACATAGCTGCAGCTGCACTAACACACCTCAAAATATCCAAAGAACATTTATGCAACTAAAAAGCTATTTTTAACATGTTTTTGTATCTCATGTTCAATAAACCCAATTATAGGAAATCCCAATTAAATCAATCTTTAAGCACAAAAATTCAATTAAATACCTAGAATTAAACATTAAATGAGGGCAAAAATACGCACTCATCAATGTTGGAAGGAATGTCATTCGTTGAGTTCATTGCTTGAATGTATTATTTGATAAGTTGACGGGTTTATGTTATGGAACTTTATTTTTCAAGCATGATGTGTTAGTGTGTATTTGTTGCGGAACTATTGTTATGCATGATGTGGTGGTGTGTTGTTAGGAATCAGTAATTCTCATGTGTTGTATGTTGGAAGGGTTTGCCTTGCTTGAAGAGCTTTTGGTGGAATTAAATGTTGTGTGAGTTTTTCCGTACCTAGGAACCTAATGAAGACTCTTTCGCCTGTGTGAAGTAGTGGAAATGGGTCATCTTCGCCTGTGTAAAGTAGTGGTAGAGGATTGGTTCGAGTGTTGTACCCTCTCGCCTATGTGAAGCAATGGGGAGGGGAAAGATGTTTCACCTTATTTCAGCTCGTTGCGAGTATAGTGCTCGATGTGCGATGCATCAACGTTTTTACTCATAATTCCTTGAGGAATAAGGGAGACAGTCTGGCTGCGATAGTGGGACACATAGAACCACCTGTTCTAGGAAACTAGATGTTGTTGTGGGGTGAGAGGCCGCGAAAAACCAAAGCTGGATTATGATTACTATGTTTAAGAGTTTGAGATGAATGTGATAGTTTGTTGGTTTGATATGGTTGTTTGGATGTTGGGGGTTGTGTGTTCAAACTAAAGTTTGATTATGATCTTAAATGCTTAAGTGTTACTTGAATGAGATGTTGAGTATTATTTGTCGTGTTTTATATATCATTGTTTATGGTTAGCTTACCCCTATTTGTTTGTTTGTGTGTTTGTTGTGTGTCTGATGATCGTATAACGTGTGTGTTATACGGAAGCAGATAATAATGCAGATGCTTTTGGCATGGAGTAGATCGACGAGAGTCTGGGGTGAACTCGGGAGTTTTTATAATTATTTGGTTGTTTTAAATCAGATACTAAAGTATATGTAATTTTCTTTTGTTCGCAATTGTTATTTGAATTTATTTGACAACTTGAGTTTTTGGAATACACAATTTATATTAAAATATAAGTTTTTTATTAGTACATTTTCAATGATAATCCTTTTCCGCTAAACACAAAAATTTTCTAACGTTCTGTGACATCCCAAAATTTGGGGTGTTATAATTGTTGGGGACATGGCAACTTTAGGTGATTAGTTTGTGTATTGAGTTGTGTTTGATTGGTTTTGATTTTTGTTATTTTTCTTTTATCTTTTCATTTCCTTAGAATAAGAACTCTAGGTTCAAAGTATGCACAATTTGTTGGTGCATTTCCTTTAGTACTTTTGTTGTTGATTAGGGAACAATTTTGGTTTGTGTTTTGGTTCCCCCTACACATTGAGGACAATGTGTAATTCAAGTGTGGGGGTTGGATTTTAGTTTTTATTTTCGTAGTTTTAGTTTCCTTTAACCCCTTATGAGTGTAGGTAAATGGTTTGACATGATAAGGATGTCAAGTGAACTTGATCTTTTCCCAAATTATCATCCACCATATGTCCAGAAGACCATTGGTCGGTAGGAAGTCAGAAAGATCAGCTTCAATATTGTTTTGGAATGAAACAGTGCACCAGTGGAGGAGCTTAGGATCAATTGGCAAAGAGGGAGTGTTTTCCATTGACTAGTACAAACAAGGAGAATAATTCAAAAGTTTGCATTTCTTTTCCTTTAGTTGTAAATTCTCTATGTTTTGCTTCTTGTGTGTCTGTGTGTATGTTGTTGAGGACTCGCTTTTTGGGTTGCTTATTGGATCTGCATGTTTGACTCCAATTTTGGGTTGTCCTGTCAATTTTAAAAGTCCCTAGGTTGCATTGCATGTTGTTGTTTTGCATTTGTGCATGTTGTATGATGCTAATTCTAGCAAGTTTGCCATGCTTTGTTTTCAACCTGGTTTGAGTGGATGAAATTTAGTGAGTGTGTGCATGAAGCTACATTTCAATTGAGTGGTTTGAGAAAAATGAGAGGTGGCAAGGCAGTATTGACATGAGCACCCAAGTGAGGTTTTGAGCCTTAATCCTTGAAATATGAGTGTTTCGTTGCTTGAGAGTGGTACTTAGGATTTTCTTTGATTCTCTTTGGTAAACTTGACCATTGTGCACATTCCAAGTATAATCTAAGCCAAGTTTGCTCTAGCCATTTAGCCAAAAGTTGACTCACCCCTTCATTTGACCATTGCACCTTTGTTTTGTGCCGAATTGACCTTTCTTGATTAAATTACCCATGTTACAAGCCATGAGACTGAAAAACCATGAGTAACCTTAGGCTTGTGAGCATGTGAGGGGCAATGTGCATTGTAAAATCTAAGTGTGGGGGTGAGAAAATTGTTTTGAAAAAGAGAAGAATGAAAACAAAGTGGTTAAGTGAAAATGAGGTTGAAACATGTTGTCTTGGTTGAGAAAAGTTTAATGATGAAAAAGGAAGGGCCTATGCTAAACCAACAACAAAAAGGTGAAGGAAAAAGGGTGAATTAAGGGTGAATTGAGGTTGAAACCATGAGGAAAAGAATGAGGGAAGATTGGTTCTATGAGTTTTGTTACAAGTTGATACATCACATTGCCTTGCTCATGACCACAAGCCCTAGCCTTGAACTCCTTTTTGGATCCTACCCTAAGCCTAACCACATTACAAGGAAAGACCTGGTGATGAGGAGAGAGTGTGTAAGATCCGAGAAATTTAATTAATTAATAAATGCGGGTAGTGGGAGCCTTTATGGCATTTAATGGTGAAAAAAGTATTGCCACTTGCAATTAGTTCTCTAACTTCACTCTCAAGCTTAATGTCTAATGGAGGTTCAACTTTAGAATTTGCTTGCCCCTGAATCAATATAGTAAGTTTTCCTTACACTTGACAAATAGAAAATACTTCCTTAGCTTCACAAAGTGTACACGCCAAAACTACATAGGCAATATCTAGTGCATTAGTTAAAAAAATATCATGAGAGCAAGAATATTGCATATTGATTAAGCTAACTATTAACAAAATTCTATTAAATAAAGGCATACTATTTGGGATATTATTAAGTGTCATAAGTCCCTATTTATTTGCATCACTACAAATTTTGTGAAATATTGTTGTATAATCAACACCATTAAAAATAAACATAACAGAAATATTATGATGGTTAATTGAAAAGAATGCATTACATATAGTAAACCTCACACTCATTCTCTTTTCCTCTTCAAAAGTGCCCTGATCAACTTCCACAAAGACACTAATATTTTTTTCATTCCTCTCACACTTCCACCTCATTGTAAACATATTTCTTCTCACTAATAATTTTGCCTGCATTTGTTTTAGTAAATAAATCCTCTACATCACTAAACAACCACTTAAGAGACATATAGGAATATTCAAAACTAAGGTTCTAAAAAAGGTCCAACTATAATTGTCATGGCAAATTTCTTGTTGTCAACAAGATTGAAAATTGAGGTCGGAACAACAATTGTAGTGGCACTTGTCTGCAATTTTCCACATTACCAAGAAATTTGAGAAATTTGTGATAACTTACCTAAAGAACTACAAAGGCGCATCAGAACACGCAAATTGGAAAGTCATCATACGTTGCTTTTGGTCGAAACTTATGGGAGGCGTTTTGATGAGATGGTGATGAAGAAACTTCCCCAAATGCCTCTTGTCCTCTGAAAATAGAACATTAGCTAAGTTGAGTAGGCAAAGAGGAAAACCGAATGACCCATCAAAATTAGGAAAATGAAGAGTTAGATGGTTCATACCTCTGAGTGATATCTGCGAGATTTTCGATTGGTGTTCTGACAAGGTCAAGATCGGGTTTCAGAGATTGCAAGTGACGAATATCAATTTCTTGACCTACGAGTGGAAACTCAAATTAGGTGAGTGATGCAATAAAATTATATCGAAAAAACCCTAGGCATGTCGTGAACACAAAATTACTAATTGTGGAGGGAGATTGATGTTGGAGTTATAGCAAAAGCAGTAGAGAGAAGTGTTAAGTTGCTTGCGAACGAAGACGCTTAGGAACAAGAATGGATAACACCAACGGAAAATGCCTTAGAGAACTAATTTTGTGAGTTGGGATTATCTGGAGAATTGAAGTGTGTGAGTGACTAGGGTTTTGTGAGGGTTTCAACGACTCTAGGAGTGTGAATGAGTGTGAAGGTTTTAGGAAATCAATGAGTGTTTAGATTGTTGGGTGGGAAAAGATAAATTGGAAAAAATAGTAAAATGAGGGAACAAATTTTATCAAAAAACAAAAGCGGACTTAGGAAAAATTCTAACCGGGAATAATTTTTTAAAATGAGAAAAACATGTTTTATGAAAAGTGACATTTTAAAATGAGACAATTTTAAATAATAGTATGACAATGTAAAAGATGGTGGTTATAAACGTCATATTATACATGTATATTTCGGCAATTATAAAACTAACATTTTATATCGTAAAAAGCGATGGTTTCACATAACCGCCATATTAAAAATGTCGTTATATACATTATTTTTTGTAGTGTAACTTGTATGATGTGGAAAAATACTATCTCAAGTGGTTGAGAGTACTTGGTTACGTCGAGAGGACTTGGGTTTAAGTCCTATATATGTCATTTATGTGTTATTTTTATTTGTGTGTTATTTGATAATATAATTGAGCATGATGAGTGATACTGTAATCTTAGAATTATAGGAATTATCATGAAACATGAATTGGTTGAATTGGTTGTGCAATTGCTTTCACATTTCATGGTTGTGTGTTTGAACCTTGGCCTACGCAAAATAATTTTCTTTTTGCTAAAATCATTTTTGGCAAGAATGTGAAGGGCCAGAAACCCTAGCTGTTTGGTAGAGGGCTGGAAAATCAAGCTTAAATGGTTATTGAATACTCCTTAAACCCACTTTAATGGAATTTTCGTTTTGCTACCATTAAGTCAAATTAAAGCATAGTTAAGAGCTTCATTAAGGGTGAGAGAGAGTGTTATTGAGGCTGTCATTGAAGCATAGTGTGAGGAGAGAAATTTCAGAGAAATTACATTGTTGTGGTGAGTGGAGGGAAGAGTTGAACTGTGGAGAACAAGGAAGGTTTTGGGAATCAAAAAGGCAAACTAAGTTTTGCAAGTGAAAGCAAGAATACTAGGTTAGGGGAGTTCCACTCATGTTTTTGCGTTTAATTATATAAGTATGTGATGTATGAAATGCATGAGATGTCATGTTTCTACCAAAAAAGTAATTAATTGCTCGTGTTTCTGGAATTTTCCAGAAACCGCCTGGCGGCGTTGAAGGTCTACCAGACGACTCATGCTTCTAAAGCCATTTTTCTAGGTAAACAAGATGAATGGGTTGGATTCAAGATCAATGGTAGTAGCCAAGCTCATTTCACTCATATTTCCCCATTTCATTGCATTCTTACTACAATTTCGAGTTTCTTTTCATTCCACCACTTCACACACATCATTTTTAAGTTTCTTTAAATGTTTGCAAACTTAATTTGAAGTTTCCATCATCAAAACATCAAAACCCCAATTCTACACCATTTTCAAGTTCACACACGCCTTAGTTACTATTTCATTAAATTTCTCTCTCATTTCTCAATCATTTTGAGTTTTGTAAATTCGTACACACTCATGGGATGATTCCCAAGCATTTCGAACCATCACACACCCAATTCCCTCACCATTTCACCAATTCACGTTTCTCTACATTTTCTTGTTCACGTTCAACATAGATACACTGTTCCATTCGAATTTCGCGTGATTTGAGCTTTTTTATTTGTTCTTGAGATTCATTCATCATCCTTGGATGTTCCCCAAGTGATTTGAATCATCAATTTCGCATTTCCTTCCATAAATCATCGAATTCGAATTCCTGCATCTCGTTCATTCGCAGTTCTGCATAATCTTATAATTGCGCGATTTCAATGAGTTTTGGTGCAAATTGGCTTGTGGTTTTCATTCATAGCATCATGACGAAGCTTTCAACACTTTTAATTACCTTTTCATATCACAAGTTGGTCGAATCGATCAAAATCTCATTTCTGCTTAAATTTGGCAAATAAGGTCCATGAAATTGGGAACTTTGTGTGTAGTGCACCAAATCGAGTGATTCCAGTTTCTAAATGCAATTGAGATCAATTATAATCATTCTGCATCATTACATTTTTAATTGCATCTTCAAAAGATCCCAATTCGAGGTTACCATGCACTTTGCTCATGAACATGTTGTTGATTTTGGGCATATTTCGAGTTTGATGAATTTTGGCCAATTTAACCATTGCATTAGCTTAGTTTTGATCATTAAACATGTTTTGAGCATTTAGTATTACCTAATTCATCATTCCCTACCATTTTGTGCATTGCATGTAATGCATTCATGCATAGTTCATAGCATTTCTTGTATTTGATGATTTTGAGTTTTCTGTTTTTTAAGTGTTGATTTTGACATTAGCCATGTCACGAATTGATTCCCAAGGTTCTCCCTATACTGCATTTTTAAGGGAAAATTGGTTTTGACTAAGTCTTTTAGGCGACAAAAAGGCTTTATCAGCCACGACCTCCTCTAAATACACTTTGACCTCTTTCATGGCTTGATTTGTCTTTTTGGGACATTTTCAACATATGTTCCTCCTATTGATATCCCAACATGTATAAGTAGGCTTTAATGCAACTTATCAATGGTTAACGTACTTATATCGTTAGACTCCTCTATTGAACAAACAACATAATTGAACTTATTCGTTAATGAGCAAAGTCTTTTACTAACCATTGTGCTTTGCTCAATTTTATCACCATTGGTCTTCATCTTATTTACCATTTTCAGGGTTCGACTCAAGAAGCTATATACTTTTTCACCTTCTTCATAACAAGCAACTCAAAATCCCTTCTCAAGGCTTGAAGTTGTCCCTTGTCACTCATGTGGACCATTGATATTTCAATTTCATGGACTCCAAATTTCGTTTGATGTTCCCTTGTCAAGAATGGTTTCTAGGATTTCCTTATATATTGCTTGAATAAAAAAAATGCTTGACCTTCAGATCTTTGATTTTGGCTTCCTCCACAACCTTCCTCTACGTGTTACTTATGAGTCATGTTCCTGTTGCTGGGGCAGGAATACCTTCGTTTACTAAGTTCCGCATCTCCTTGCTCCTTAGGAAATTCTCCATCGTCATCAACAAAAAATCGTAATGGCCATCAAATTTGCGGATATATGGTTGCACAATTTTTCTATGGTTGACATTCTTAGTTTTTGAGATTTCACTTTCAGACTATGTTTCACACATACACACACACACATAGTATATATATACACACACACACACATAGTATACACACACACACACACACTCACACTCTTTCAAACACTACGCACACCCTATCGGGCCAATTTCAAAGCTCTAATACCAGATGTGAAGACTAAATAAATGCATAGGTAGAAGGAAAAGATATTTTTACTCATTGCTTTAATTTCATCAGAAGTAGAGGTATTTATAATGAATGAAAGAAAAAAACCATGTTTACAAAAACCTACATCATGGTTCTAGAATAGTTTATACCGTTTGATGTGTTGTCGCTTCAATGTCAATTGAAAATGCATTTGATACATCAACAAAAATTTAATGTAATTGAGTAAAATGACTATATTCATTCATAGTTTACGTTTAAGGATAAAAATGTATCAAAAAATTTTAGACAGTGCGAATTCCAATTTTTTGTCAAAGTTAAGGAACTAAAAACATATTTAAGTTTTGAATTTTTTTTTAATCGAGTAGGAACAATCACAAATGGAAAGCTTGATAATAAAACCTTTTTCTCATATTTTAAACCCCAACCAACATTAGTAATTGCAACTATGGGCTACTTTGAGTGCATGTTCTGTGTTTAGAATTCAAGGAATATAGGAGAAAAAAGGTTTTAGAAGGCTATATCTGGATGACACAGTTTTGAAGGTTCTTAAATAATACATTGGGAAGAACAACTATTTAAATATTGGGCTGGTTATGTTTTATGCATATGAGAATTTCATGAGGAAGCAATCCTCGATTTTTTTTAGTAGTGGCACGATTTCACATTAATTTTAATGAAATGGCATACTGTAGAGAAATATTACAAGGATAGCACGGTTTTGTGATTAGGTGGGAATTCGGTTCCTTGGAACCCGAAACGCAAACTTAAAATATATGATTTTGCATCACAAAACCAGTCAGAATTCAGTTTTTGAAAAACCGAATTCTAAACTCGAATTTAATTTTTTTTTTGTTTAAATTAAAAAATAATATTTTAAATAAAGAAAATAATGTAGTGATATTTTTATTTTTTGTTATTTTACAAAAAAATTAGTTTATTTTGTTATAATGTAGTAATTGATAAAGTATAAATTGATGCAATTTTTTAACAATTAAATATTGAAAAATGCGTAATTATATTTTTAAATAAATTAATTATTAAAAATTGGATTTTGAAGATTTCTTGTTGATGAAAAAAAATATTTAATTGAAATTGTTGGTATAAATAAGCATTGTAAAATTTATTTATGTTGTATAAAATGTAGAATTTTTTTATTTGTACTAATAAAATTCAAATGAATATGTAGTAATGAAATCGAAAAAGTATAAGTGAGTAGGAAATATATTTATTGAATAAAAGTCATTATACATAATATAGTTGAAATAATTAAAAGTAACATGAAAATTAAAAATTAATGTGGAAATGGTTGTTTAAATCTTAGTACCCATCTTGGATATGCGTTTTAAAGTAATATATCAAATAAAAAATATATTTTGTATTAATTTGTTTGTTTCTGTTTTATTTTTTTGGCATTATTTGTATGAATCACAGAATATGTAGAATTGAAATACATAAAGTATAAGTGAATAGGAAATATATTTATTGAATGAAAGTCATTACTCGTAACATAATTGACATAATTAAAAGAAAATGAAACTTACTAGAACCTAAATGGATATTTAAATCTTGTACCTCTTGGATTTGTATTTAACAAGGATTCAGATGTTCCCTTATTTCATAAACATGGATGGACGTGTATATCTGTTTGGATGATCAATTTAATATATTGCCAAGTGTTAGTACGATCCACAGATGAGTCCATATGTTGAACTTTTTTTCCAGCGCTTGATCATTTATGCAATATCATTATCTGATTTGATTTCAACCGTGTCATGGATAAGTTTGTTATTAACTACATTGACGAGATGAAAGTAGTCAATTTCAGTTACTACAAAATGGTCCCCACATATTCTTTGTGTGATTTTTTGTAGAAGGTCATTGAAGGTTAAATTGTAGGGGATATATGGTCACAATAACGTCTGATTTGAAGTATAGGTCAAAATCATATGGGCTATTTGTGATGCCTGCTCGTTTTAAAATTCCTCTATAATATAACTTTGCTGGTGAATGCGGGACATGGTTTGGGTTTGTGGAAGAGGATGAGTGAGTTGGGTGTAAAAGATTAAGTATTTCCTCAGGCGACCTTGTGAAGGTAACAAACAATTCCATTATTGTGTTAATGGATAAGTGAGACTTACAATTAGTCATTTTTGCAATAGGTTGGGTTTGGAGTTTTTGTATTTATGGGGGAAGCATTTATGGGTCTTGTTATGGATTCAAATAAAGAGGACTCCACCCATCAACTTTAATATCTGCCTTGGCACGATATCCCAATAAAATTCATATGTCTTGTCTTAGTGGCAGAGTGCATGTGAGAACATTCATTTAGAGTGTGAATTAGCCTATGACTATGACTTTTCATCTCTAATGAGTGGTCTTTTTAGTGTAATAAAAATACGATAAGCACTCTTTTATAAGTATTCCATCCAATAAAGACATTGGATTGAGTCTCGGGGCTATAAAAAATTAGTCAGTTGATGTTTAATTTAGTCAAAACAGCATCAACATCATTTAAAAAGCTTGAAAATTAATACGAGACTATGACTTGTCATCTATAATGAGTGGTCTTATGAGTGTAATAAAAATATGATGAACACTCTTATCATAAGTATTCCATCCAGTAAAGACATTGGAACGATTTTGGAGGTCATACAAAATTAGTTCGTTGATGTTTAACTTAGTCCGAAACAACAACACCATCATAGAGCATCCTTAATGGAAGCTTGATCAAGATAATAAAAATTTTAAATTAAACATGACACTTAGTCCATCATACACATCGACCTAAGTTTTATAACTCAGAACATTCATATCGATAATTCAATCTTAGTAACAAACATCCAACAAAATACAAATAACAACTTCTCAAACTTCCTTCTCTTTTCCTGCAAACAAAGGTCCTACAAGATGTTGATTCAAAATCAAACACCCACATAGTGATTGAATTTGATAGAAATACAACAAGATTCAGAGTGGAGGAGATGGTAAACATGCACATCACGACTTCAACATGTACATTAGTCACCATTATAGGTTTGATGTCGTGATAAAATTGTATTACCACATGTTCAGCGAATTAAGGCATGAAGAATATTGGGCATCGTAGTTTGGCCTCATTCGGCCACAAAAAGGAGCGAAAGGGATTGACCAAAATCATCTAAAATAAGGACAGAGATGGACATCAAGGAAGGACGATAACAACAAAAATGTTCATATTATAGAATAGCATGAGATGCAAGAAATCATTGTTCTAACAACCTTGGCCTTAGAGGATCCCCATCCCACCTAGAGCGTTTAATCAACTTTTGTTGTATATTTCGTCTACTAAATAAAACTTCTATTCACTTTTACCTTTCATTGTATCCAATCATACTTTCTCATATTCAATCATACATCACTTTTATCCTCACGTCTCACATTTAAAATTTTAAATTAATTAATTGACATCAAATTATTAATTTCCATTTTATCATTAAAAATAATAAAACTCTACAATTTATACACCAAAACATATTATACAATGCTTATTTGAACCAATAATTCTAAATAAATATTTTTTTTCCTTCAACAACAAATAATGTATACATTGCATATCAAATAATAACAAAATTAATTTATTTAAAAATATAATTATACATTAGTAGTGATTTGTAAAATTTTAGAAAAATAAAAACAAAGTTCTATGTATATGAATTAATTTTTATATTTATGGTTAGATTTTGCAAAAATTAATTTTTGTAATTTTTTTTATTAAGAATAGTTATTAAATTTTAATTATTAAAAGTTAATAATAATAAGAATGAATATTTTGGAACCGATGAATGTATATTTATAGTAGAAACAAAATTAAAGGAATTAATTAATGTTATGTAAAGAAATTTTTTAATTTTTTTCATTTTAACAAATTTATTGAAAAAACTTTCTTAATTACTTTATTTATTCATCTCCTTTTGTTTAATATTTAAAAAAAAATTAAATATACATTTTAAAAATTCTATTTTACATCATCCAACATGAATTAAATATATTGTTAATCTAATAAACATATAATTCTTTCTAAAAATTATAATTTTAAACTGCACAAATTTCAAATAAAAAACTATAGTTTTACATATATATTTTTTACTTATTTTTGCTTCTTTATAAAAAAATAAAATACAATTTAAAAAAATAACAAAAAATGAAAATATCAATATTTTTGTAATCTTAGAATATAATATTTCTCTATTTAAAAAAATAATTTTTAATTTAAACAAGAAACAAAAAGAAAATTTAATTCAAGTTTAGAATTTGGTTTCCTAAAAGCCAAATTCTGATTGATTTTGTGACGCAGGATCATATATTTTAAGTACTATTTTTCTACCTCAATTTTTACGGGCTTGCCCTAATCTATTGGGCCTAAAGCTGGCCCATAGGGTGTCCAAAACCTCTAAATCAGCCTTAACCCTCTCATTTTGCCCACTTTTCAGAAAATGGCTCCCTTCCTCCCTCTTAAAGATGCAACAACGTGCTCTGCTAGGGTTTGGCCCCATTCTTTTTCAAGCTAGCTCATTCCATTTCTATCCTATGTAAGTTGGTTCTCAACTCATACTCTTTCTTCTCCAGCTTGATTTTTCGTGGTTCCAGCTAGGGTTCACCATAGTAACCCGTCTTTGTTCTGGTGTTAGTGTTTCCAACTCACAAAGTTGTTCTTGGAGTTGTGTGCCTTCTGCTTGTGCCTACACCCCCTCATAGTAGCTTCTGTTAAGGTAAGGGAAGCTAGGGTTTTCTTGTTTCTTTCGATATTCTGCTTGCTTTGGTTTTGTTTCATGATTGTGTGGCTTGTTTGTTGTTATAATTGCTTGGGAACTGATAAAACATTGTTTGGTTTCAAATGCCTGATTGTGGCACGCGTGAACAGTGGAGGAACTTGGTGTTTTCGCCCAGGCGAGCGAGTCTTGCCCAAGCGAGAGTACCAGAAGTGCTCCTTGGAGCTTGCGCGAGTTGTCACGCAGGCGACGAGCTCCAATTTTGAGCGAAAAGCCATCTCGCTCAGGCGAGAGGGTCTCACCTAAGTGAGAAAATGTGAAAGCGCATTGTTTCACTACTCGAGCTCTAGCCTAGACGAAAGGAGCTCGCCTGAGCGTGGGAACCTCTCTCGCCTGAGCGAGGGCTTCTAACTTGAGCGAGGACTGGGCAAGGACGTGCTCATGTGCTGTTTTCTTCTCTGTTTTTGGTGATGGTCATATGATTAATTGAATTGCTTTATTTAAAGTATGGATTGTGTGAATATGCATGTATTAAATGATTTATGGGTTGGAATTGATGAGCTTGGTATGATTATGCGTATGAAACATGATTGGACGATTGGTTAAATATTGGCATGAGATTGGTATGCATGATAATTCTATGATTGGTTGGTGAGACATGGCTATGGTATGGATTGGACGTAATCCCATGATTCTTTTGGTAAGATTCATGGTGGTGCCTTGCGTAATGGATGTAATTCCATGACCCTCTTGGTGAGAGCTCATGGTGGTGCCTCAGGTAATGGACGTAATTCCACGAACCTCTTAGTAAGGTTTCGTAGTGGTGCCTCAGAATATAATTAAGTAAAGATTCAAATAAGGATTGCATCCTGAAGCTCTAAAGAGTTAGTTAGTCTCACCTAGAACGTACTGACTCAAGTGGTGAGAGTAGCAGGAGGCCCTAGTCTTTGGCAAGATAATGACCTTAGATGTTTGAAGGCTAACCTTGTGCGTGGTAGGGTGAAACCCATTAGCAATGGCTCTGCAAAGCAGTAGAGGCCACCACAAGTAAAAGCATACAGTGAATCTGACTAATTATATGTATTCGGATAATCGAGTCTTAAAGTCTTACTTATTTGCTATCACATGATTGTTTGCTTATCTTGTTGCATGTGTATGATCTATTTTAAGTGTATGTGTTTCATAACATGTTAAATTGATTTATACTTTAGCTTGCCCTTTCTGTTTGCTTGTGTTTGCCTTGTGTATGGTTCTTCCTTTTTGCAATGATCATCAATTTATTGATGTGAGCAGATGTGAGAACCCCTAGTGGTCATCAGGGTGATGAAAACTCCACTACGTAGTTAATCTTGGGTTGGATTCCCTACTCCGAGTACTCTTTAAGGCATTGTGGCCTATGTACTCTTCTTGCTCTATGAGCATGTATTCTGGAATACTGTCAAACTTTTATTCTGTTTAGTTAATGGCATCGTGGTATGCCTTAGTTTTCTCTCTGAGTATTTTGGATAACTGTAGAAGTGACCCTTATACTCTATGACATTGCTCTTTATATTATATCTTATGTGATGTTTCATTTAATTAAGTGTATTTATTAAATGTGACGTTACAAAATTCCTACATGATTACAAAATCATACTATCCTTGTAATATTTCTCTACAGTATGCTATTTCAATAAAATTAATATGGAACCATGCCACTACTGAAACAAAAATTAGCAACCCACTTATAATATAACGACACACATTTTAGATTAATTATATCATTCCCACGTGTATGAAGCAAATTAAATTCCAGTTTTAAAGTGACCGGTGTTAAACAATATTATAGGATTATATATATTATCAGCAAAAAAAAAAAATATATATATATATATATATATATATATATATATATATATATATATATATATATATATATATATATATATATATATATATATATAAGTAAAGAGGCATTTTAGAGTGGTCAACCCTTATACATATCATATTTTATATTAAAGTTTTTGGATAAACTAAAACAACCTAATAGATGTGTACATCAAATAGAGGTCCTTACATATTTAAAGTGCAACTAAAAAAAGTTTCAACTTAAGAATTTTTGCTTGTAAGGTACTTGTTTAAGTTGGTAACCATTGACAGTTACTAGATTCATTCTCGTTCGTCCAATGCTAGATTCAAATTCATTTAGAAGCTATTTGAGAGTTTTCTTATCAGCAAATAAATGTGTGTAACATTTTTGTTTCCTGACTCTATTAGTCAAAATTAAACAACAAAGTATTGTGTCCAATATACCATTGCACCTTTGAAGATTTTTCCAGTGAAATTTTCTGCATAAAATGAATGAGATCTCTAGACTTAATAGACTCAGTAGGTTATAACTTATAACACATGTTTCCTCCACATCATATTTTGATTAAAGGATTTTACATTATTAATTTGATACACTCAATGGAACATAAATTCTAATCATTATTAGAAAAATGGACATGTGAAACTTTATATTTCATTCATGTCCAAATATTCTGTTAATCATTATATAATTGTTATGATACAATTGCGGGAAATATCATAACTTGAATGATTCAAATAATAGTATTACCATGTATTTTCATTATTCAAATAATTCAATGTAGAATTTTATGATTCCTTTTACTTTAGTTTTAATAAAACAGTTTTAACATTTTATAAATACAATATAAAAACAATTAGAGATGTAGTGAGAGGCTCATGTGTTAAGTGGTACTTCTTCCCACAAATTAATGTTGGACTGAGTAGCGAATAAATTGGGCCTGCCCATTTTTCTATTCTATTCGATGGGCCTCCATACAAAAGTATACAGTTTATGAATGCCCAGCTAAACGACATGGTATTTCACATTCAATAAACTAAACGACGTCGTATGTGAGTTCTTAAATACCGAAAAAGCTGAAACGGTAGAGCGTTTAAGAGACGGGTGTGGCTATAAATAAGGCTGAGTACAACAATTTAGAATCTCAAAACCCTAGCAATGGTTACGCCTCTCACTGACGACGCGTTAGAGATCAATTTGTACGTTTTTTTATCTCTTCGTTTCCGATTATAAACCTAATTCTTTGTTCGTTTTGTTTGTTGAATTGAAACTGTGAGGGGAGAAGGTGCTATGATGATGAGATCAATAATCTCGTTAATCTGATGAATAAATCATTCATGAGGATAGCTTTTCTCATCCATTCAATATTCTTTCTGAGCACACTCTCTCCTCGCCTTGTTATAAGAACTATTTGATTCACTCCTCTTTAAAATTATTTTCGTAATAGTAACATTCACCACTTTTGGTTCGAAACTGACGGTAGGTTTTGAGATCTGTTATGACGACATTTTTGTGGAAAATGATTTGAGTCTCAGTTTATACTTTTTTACTTTTATAATTCTAGAATAAATGATTAAATAGCATGTAAGGTAAAATGTTATGTTTTTTTTTTTCTATTAAAGGGGTTTGATGGAACTTGTAATTACTTGTATTTTATCATCAATTGAATCATACTAAACATATTTGAATGAAGTGTCTAAGTAGTTTTTAAAGTTATTACAACGTATTTTTGGAATATAAAATTAATTTTAAATTAAGATTTTACAATATATTTCTTTTTACTTTTTTTATGTTCTTTCTAATTTTTTTTTATATTTTTTCATTTATTTTTTTGCTAGATATGATAAAATTAGCGAGATAACGTTATGAAAAACTGTTTATTACAACATGTAAGGATGATTGTTTATTTTAGTTAAAATAATTATTTTTTATTTTTATAAACTTTCAAGCTTTGTTCATTGTAGATGTGCTGGAAGGTAAAAAAAATCAGTGGATATTCAGATTAATTCTTTAATATTTCAACTTTTTGTTCAAAAATAATGTAATGTACAAAATCGGATTCAAAATGAAATTCTAAAATTGGGATGTATTTTATAATAATTTAGAAACCATCTAACAATGAAAGAAGTTAAAAAGAGTTAATAAAATATATTGAGTTATGTTTTATACTTAAATTGTTGTTGTAACTGTTTCAGAACTAATGACCGATAAGTTTTTCTTCGTCTGAGTAGGCATTCTAATGAAATTTAGGCATTTAAAATGATAAGTTTTTAACCAATGTTGAACATAATGTGTAAACCCTTCACGGAAAATAAATTATTCCAAGAGTGAAGACATACTTTTTTCAGAGGCCATCTTCAAAACATTTTAAAAAGTGTTTGTAAACTTATCATCAGATAACTTAAAGCTTTTCTCAATTTTTCCTTGTAGAGCTAACATTATTTTCAAATATTACATATACTAATGTCCAAAACAAGTTTCTTGGCACTCTCCACTGCAATGGAAGATTATGACTTGAAAATTTTGTTGTATGTTTTATGACTTTTATCAACTCACTACTTTCATGCTTTTTAGTTTGGATGACTAAATAATTTCTTGTGCAAAAGCTCCAAAGGGTTAGAAGTGTAAACAACATATTTCATAATAAAAAATACCTTTTTTTTCTCTTTGACATGCTTAACTTATTTTATCCATTTCGAACTTGAGTTTTGGTTAATCAATCGGTAGTGTACCATATAATCAAAGTTATCTAAATGATGAATGTTATTAACATTACTATTTTCTATTATCACCATAAGTGACATTCTTCGTTCCTAAGTGATTTAGGTGATTAAGAAAGCTGAAGGAAGATTTTCACTTGACATTAAGATAATCAAGGTTATCTAGACTTGAAAGTTCACTTCCTAAGTGCTCTAAAAGAAAGAAAGGATTTAATTAAGAATTACTAAACCAAGAACACAAAAGAGAACACAATTGTCGAATGGAAATGGGCATAATATAAACCGAAGTGAAGAAAAGATGAAGTAAAAGATGGAAGATTAGAAAGGGGTAGGGGATGAAGATGATGACTATAATTAGGGATAAAAAAAAAATCTGTACTCGCCTGTATCCGCGGATAAAATCTGTGATGGGTAGGAAATGGATATTCAAAATGTATACCTGCAGGTAATGGGTACGAGTATTTTTAATACCCATATGTTAAGATGGATACAAGTATTATAGTATTCGTACCTATGGATATCGTACCTTATTTAAATTTAAAAAAAAAATATGATTAAAATATTAACATATTAACTTCAAATTAGTTATTTTTTTATCAATTAGTTTTTAAAAAAATTATTTCTTTGTAAATTGTTATTCAACCTTATTTAAATGGGTTATTTGACTTTGTATTAAAATTTATGAATGTTTTGTATTAAAATATGGGTACCCGTGGATATTAAAAAATTATGTGAGTACCCGCATAACGGATACCTGACGAATATGGGTACGGGTACGGGGCAAATATTTATCCAATGGGTAGAGTATGGGGAAGCTACTACTCGTACCCGTCTCGTTGACATCCCTAACTATAACGTCCTAATCAAATATTACTTATTTAGAATTAAGATAATAGAAATACTCTTGCATTTTTTAATAAAGTATTTTCCTAAAAACGCGGAAAAATTAAAACTATAGTTTATATACGCCAAAAGATCAAATCCATAAATGTGTTCAACGCTTACAATTATTTATATAGTTAACGTAAAATGATTACAAATTAAATAAGAAAATCCATGAAAAAGTCCCCAAGTTGACCCTCTTCGGCTCTAAGTATCCACGGGCTCACCTGCATCAACATCTGCTCATATATAACAAGTTACATGATGATTGCCAAACACGCACAGATAGGGTGAGCTCAAATAAAAAGGAATACAATGCACAATAAAATAATGATTGTAAACCCAATACTCTAACGAAAACCCAACCGTCAACCCAACATTCACATCTTCCTTTGAACGCCTCTTGATTCTACACCCTTTGATGATTACATTGATCGATCTTTGCTGCCACGAGTGTCTATTCGCCCCTCCGACTACAGGCCACCACCTATAGTCCACATGCGAGAATAATCTTGTTGTGGCCATAATCCGCAACACCAAGTGGAGTTCCCTAATACGAACTGCAGTCTGTATTTGTCCCCAAGACTACTAAACTCATCGGATAACACCAAGGAGGGCAATCTTTCGGAACCCATCCGTACGAGTTACGATCTTGCACACTCCACTAGACTTCCAAAACCATCAGGCTACAACCTCGAGTGGCCACGTGTTTCCCCAATACAAGCTACACTCGTAACTGAGCCCAACAAAACATTGCATCAATACCTCCATCCAAAGCTGTGTAGAAACCTCCTCGCAGTCCAATTTTGTACTTGTAACCGCCTGGTGGGCATCCCACGCAGCCAGGCGCCAAGCGCCTTCCGGTGCTCCTACCAAACAACTTCTGCTTAGCAAGACCACCTCGACCGCTAGGTGCCACACAATTACAGTGGCCATTGCCACTAATTTTAGTCTCTATTGCCTGACGGCTCACCCCGCGTCACTAGGCACCTTCCCAACAGCGGTAGTGTTAATGGTTTTGGCAATTTTGGCAGGTTCTAATGAACCTCAATCACTTCCCACACAATTCACAACAAATATAATTATCCAATCATAATCATATGACTGAATCACAAGTCACGCCTTCTCGGTTTCACAATTAAGGTTATGCAATCATTCAATTATCAATGTAATTTCCTCACACATAATCTATTACCAAATACACATACCATAATGAATTATAGCCCATTGAACACAAGTAAAGACTCTAAAACAAACACTGTACCACATCACATTCCACATTTGCATCACCTTTAACCTCTTTGAATCCCAATCATCACATTTTCATACAAATACTTTAATTTATTGACATACATATATTTCCTTCTCACACCCTAGGCCCAATTACCTAGTATTATGTACAAAATTTTCGAATAACGACACCCAAAAACCCAACGCGAAATAAAATCAACCTGTCCGCCTACACCTGATGTGTCACCTGGCGGCAATTCATGTACTGCTAGGCGGTGCATATAAATTCTGGAAAATTCCAGATTTTTCTAGCACCTGCACGAACCCCAATTCCCCACCTATCAATTCAGTCACAAATTTTGGCATGTTTTTAGTGTTAAACCGACTGATTAAGTTCATGCCTTTTCAATTGGACACAATTTTCATAGCATTAGAACATTATTCATAATAAAATCATGCCTTTTCATCCTCAATCCATCATGAACCATATCCCTCAAATTATACCAAGATTCATACCTTTCCTCCTTTAATACAATCCCAAACATATAATCTCCATGCCAATCATACAAATATACACAGAGAATCAATCCATACATCTCAACATCACTGAAAAAATACAAGAAATCAGAAAAATTGTCGCATCACCTGGCGAATAGCACACAACCGTCAGGCGCTTCATAGGGAAACCCAGAAAATTGGGTTCTAGAGACATGAGTCGCCTGGCGGGCCTTTAACAGTGCCAGGCGGTTTCTTAAAAAATTCAGAAACATGAAAAATTCAAGCATAAATCGGCAGAATCCAAGGACCACGTACATACATCACAAAATCATTTATCAAAAATTGAAACACGAGATGCAGCTCCCCAACCTGTAAATCCCGCTAAAATTGATCTATCGACGATCCTCTTTAGTCCAATGTTGATCTCCCCTCTTGAGGCCTTCTCCCAGTAGTCAACACTCTCCTCACTCAACTTTTTAGGGTTTTGGACTCTCTCGATTTCAGCCACGCGAAAATGAAGTGAATTTTCCTCACTTTTCAGCTCTAAAAATTAATTAAATTAATTTAAAAACGAATAAAATTAATTCTGCCATTTTATTGGGTCCTTAAAGCCTAATTAAGCCCAATTAACCTCTTTGTCTATGTCTAGATTCATGGAACCTATCTCCAGCTCTTCATCTCCTAAATTCATTCCCGAGGCATAAAAAAATGTTTAGATTTTTTTCTAGCCAAGGTTTGACCCACAACCTCCCAATTACCAAGTACATGCACAACCATCAAGCCAATTCATGTTTCTTGATAATTCATACTTATCTATGGTTTTATCTCACTACTCTAGTCTCCAACATACACGCAAAACAATAACATAATTAAATTAATAAACAATTAGCATACTTAAGACTCAAACCCAAGTTCTTTCAACACAATCAAGTACTCTCAACCATTTGAGTTAGTACTATTTCATGTCATAATTCCCAACATTAAATGCCATAAAGGTTCCCACTACTCTCATTTATTAAATAATTATTTATTTAATTATTTAAATTCCTCAGCTCTTACAATGACACGCCACTTGAGGGGACACAAGACTCACTAAACTCATGATTAGTGGTGTATACTGCCACTTGAATTCTAGGCTCAAGATAAGACAAGAGAAGATGATACTCTAAGGAGAGCACTCTCACAAATCGTCAAATATAAGGTAATTTTACTCAAAATATTCAACTCTTCTACAAGTCTAAGAAAACCTAAGTGATAGAAGAGGTCTCCCTACAAAAATACAAAGCTAAGGACTAAGAAGCAAAAACACAAAATAATGTTTTAGAAACTAGGTCAACTAAAGGTGGTGTCTTGAAATGGAGAGTGACCTAGCTTGGTGCCCTAACTTCTCCTTATGAGCTTATCGACCTTCTAGAAGAAAAGCTCAACTCCACTTTCAACTCTCCAAATTTGTGCCTAGCATGTGTAGTTCCAAGGTTAAGGTTATCCTCTACTCTAAATAGTGTTATCCTTCTCCAAGTTGGCACTAGCTTGACCTATAAAATAAACACTTACGATCAAGGGTCAACAAGTCAACAAAAGAAAAATAAACACAAAACTAAATCCAATAAGAGAAGGAAGGTGAAGAAACTTCCCTTCTAAACATGTTTATTTTTCCTAAGCATGTGCCTCCATCCTTTGTAGGGGTTAGGTGCTCATCAATGCATCATTGTCCCCATTTTAAGGGTGATCATGGATCAAATTTTTGAAGATCCAATCTAGATCCAGAAAATTAGACCAGATTTTAGATCTAGATCTATTTTTGTTATGAAACCAGTTTGTATTTTCCTAAAATCTACATCCAAATATTTGGATCAAGTTCTAAGTTTATATCCAAATATTTGGACCAATTTTAAATCCAGATCCATTTCTAAATCCATTTTTTTACTAAAAATTATTTTTTTATAACTATAATTTTAAATCTATATTTTTAAAAATATAATAACTATTTCATTTAATACATAAATATAGAAAAAGTTAAACAATATATAGAATATAATATATTAAAAATTAATCATAATATTTATATAAATTCTTAATATTAAAAAAAAACTAAGAAATTCATTGCTTTAACTTATTCATTGTGGATCTTGATATGTAAAACTTGCAGCCTATGATTAGTCAAATATTTGCAAGCTCATATACATAGAAATACTATTCTACTTGATCTAACAACTTAAAATTGTCCACATTCAAGATCAACAACGACTATTTCCAAATCCAATAAACATCAAAACTTAAAATAGACATATCCATATCAAAAGTTCATTCACCATAAATGTAGTAACTAGAATTTTGCAATAAACATCAAAACTTAAAATAAACATCTCCATTCCAAAAGTCCATTCACCACTGGCTAGAATTTCCAATAAACATCAAAACTTAAAATAAACATATCCATACCAAAAGTCCATTCACCGTAAATGTCGTAAGACCTGAGGAAATTAAATAACTAATTAAATAATTATTTAATAAATGCGGGTAATGAAAATCTTTATGACATGGGTTGTGTTGAGAGGACTCGGGTTCGAGTCCTGTGTATGCCAAATTGTGTGTTAACTTAATTCCTTGTTGTTTTAGTAATATATTTTATCTTGGTGTGTGATATTAAATTGCTGAAGATGTAGGAATTATCACGAAACAGGAATTGGTTGAATTTGTTGTGCATTGACTTTGTAATTGGTTGTGAGAAGGGTTAAAAACCCTATCCATCAGAGTATGAAACCAGGAGGTATGTAAAAGCATCAAGTTTATTAGAATTGATGGCTAATAAACCTTAAAATAATTATTTTCGTTTTTTTAATTAATTTAATTAAAATAGAAGTGGAAAAAGGAGAGGGAAGGGAATTAGGTCTAGAAAAGTGCAGAGGAATTTGGAGTGAGAGTGGAGAGGTTCTGGGTGCGTGGAGAAGTCAAAGAGGAGGAGATTTCTTGTGGTTATTAGAAGCAAAGGAAAAAAGGATTGGGAAAGAAGAGTAAGGAACTCAATTGGAGCAAGGATTCTAGGTAAGGGGAGCTGCTTTCGTATGTTTTTAATCGTATATAATATATTGTGCCTTGTATGAAAAAAATTGCATGAAATCCTCTTCTATTTACGTAGGTTTTTGGGTTTTCGCCTAGAAACTGCCTGGCGGTCATAGTGTGCCGCTAGGCGATGCACCATTTTGCCCAGTTTCTGGGTTCTGCTATGAAGAACCTGGCGACTATGAATACCCGCTAGGCGATGAGAGTTTGATTTGTTTGGTTTGGCTATATTTTTCAATGTAAGATATTGGTTTTGGAAAAAGTAATAGTGATTCTGATTACCAGTGTTAATTGTTATATATATTGTAAACATGACATGTGTAATGTGTTCCTCGTGCTATCTATGAATTTGGCCTAATTGCATGATTGGAGTGGGTTGGGACAGATTAAAAAGGTTTGCACCGAAACGGGAAAAACTGGGATTTTTCTCAGAAACTGATAGCAAGAATTTTTCCAATATAGGGTCCTGACTGGGTTGAATGCAAGGGTCGAGGCTCAGGGCCATTATTATGGATTTAGGTGAAGCGAAGAGTGTACTTAAACTTGGTGATTGAAAGGAGTAATGAAGAGAATATGATGATGATTATTCTAATGTGCAAGTGAGAATTGATATTAAATGTTAATTGCAAAGATATGGTAATGGGTAATTAAGAATCAATATGGGGGTTAGTGTGAAATGTAGAAATTCTAGATTCTAATTTTTGTTGATCTTATTATAAGCATGATTGTGAACTTTAAGAGTCAATGTTAGTTGCATGAGTAATGAGGTTAATTGACCTATAGGTAGGAAGGAATGTATTATTAGGCAGAGAGTAAACACCGCATTACAATAAGGTGAATTTTGCATTGTGGGATGTGATGCTATATATAAGTTATGGATGTGAGTTATTCTTGATTGGAATAAAGTTTTGGTATGGTTGCAATTTATGGAACTATGTTGACCTTGAGTAGTTGAGATATATGTGGTGTAGTAATGTAAAAATGGAGTGTGGCATAATGATGGGACATGTATATTGCTAAACTAGAATTAAGCATGAATAGTTAAGTCAGACAAATCTATTTCTGGGGTGCTAAACCAGTAACTAGCACACTACTGGTATAACGCTTGGCGGCACGGTGAAGGCTGCCAAGCAATAGGACTATCAAAGGTGTCCTTGCAACGTGTGGCGCCTGGCGGTGAGGTGTGACCCGTCAGGCGATAGACCTAAGACAATGGGTCTGGAAGCAGCCTGGTGTCTGGCGACGATGTTGTCCCACCAAGCAGTCTGCGTAGGATTGTCGCCTGACAACGCTTAGGCAATGACAGGCGATAGCGCTGCAGCCAGGAACTTTTCTTGTTTTCGTTATCATGCTGTGATGTGAGACTTGGAAAAAGAGATGTTGTGCCATGAGCAAGTAGGTTCATGGATGGTGGTGAACACGTGATGATATGAGCGGGGAACTTCATATCTTGATACTCTCGTGTGGGAATACAAGCGAGAAGGTTCATATGTTTCGTGCTCACACTTGAGAGATGCTGCGAGTAGGGAGGTTCGTAGTTGGTGGATCACGTGTGTTGGACTATAGGTGGGGAGGTCTGTAGAGTTGGACTACGAGCGTGGAGGTTCGTAGAGGCAGGACTACAAGCAGGAAGGTTCGTAGAGGTAGGACCAGGAGCGGGTAGGTTCTGGGAGTATCATATATCCTGAGTCCATGGTCAATTAATTGTGTGAATTGAAGGTTGAAAAGCCTTGGGTTATTAAGGTCTTGGCCAAGAACTAAATAGAATAAAATAATTGGGTGTATCTTGATTTTATTAACTTATATGTTAATTCTTTATGAGCTCACCCTTTTTGTTTGTGTTTAGCGATGATCGTGTGACGTGTCACACAGGAGCAGATGATATTCCAAGTGATGTTGTTGATCCATAGTGACGGAGAAAGGGATAGCATGGGACCTTTTGGCAAGAGATTTTGGTTATGTTTTGTTTTCATGTAGTCAATGTTTTGGCACTTGTAATATAGTTATGAACTGGTTTATTTAATTTTAAGCGCGATGAATAATTTACAAATTTTCTAGCGTTTGGGAATAATAAAAATTATGACGCTTGATTTTCAATCATTATTTATTTATTTTAATTAAGTAATTTCCAGTAGGGATGTTACAAATGTAGTAACTATAATTTCCAATAAACATCAAAACTTAAAATAAAAGTCGTTACAAGGGGAAACATGGAGAGTCATTGGGCATAATGTCACTATCCATCTCCACACCACAAGTCCATTCACCACAAATGTACTTGCAAGTAAAAATTTAATCATTGAAGGTATCATTATAACGTCAAGTTACTTAAATCAACGATTGAATGTGTAAAAGACATTACCTTCCACCACACTTATCCATATCCCACCATAACAATATCAATCATTGTTACATATTTTCTTTCTCCTGTGCCTTTCTCAAACAAGTTAGAAAATAACATTTATTAACATGTCAACATTTATTAATATGCTAAAGAAACAAAAGGCCCCCACAAATTGTAAGAGAAAATACTTAACTAGTTAATGTACTTACTGATTGCAAGCATGAAGATTGGGCTTTAACTCAAAGAAATCATGTTATGGTCAAAATTTTCTTGAGAAATCAACTCTATAAGAAATGAAAAGATTATCATTACTTAATACATATTTAATTGTAATATTATTACATAATTGAAACATCAACATACCTTGGTCAACACATTCAAGCTCTTCAAAATCATAGTCCAACAATGATGGTAAATGTGTGTCTCTTAACCAATCTTGTGTACATATAAGTGCCTCCACTTTTTGATCCGATAAAGAACAACGATATGGATCAAGCACTCCTCCTCTTGTGCTAAATGAAGACTTAGATGCTACCGCAGAAACATGCATAGCTAATAACTCTCGTGCTATGTTTGAAAGGATTGGAAATCTACATGAACTAATTTTCCACCAATCGAGAATGTTCAAATTTTTACTTGTATCAAGCTTTTCCTCTAAATACTTTTGAAGCTCAGATTTGTTCGAAGAGGTTAGTCTTGTTGTTTGCAAAAAAAAAAATTTCCAACCATACGGATCATGTTTATAAGAAGTTATCTTTGCATGTGGTTGTTGTGTGTCACTTCTAGCTCTGTTTCGAATTTTATATTAATCAAACAACAAATTCAAAGAAATATCCAATCTTGACTTTAACACACATCCATCATTTGTCTTTTCAGGATCAAAAAATCCATCAAATACCCAATTCATATAACTCATTTTGTATCTAGGATCTAAGACAACAAAAATCAACAACAACATATTGAACTTATTAAGTTCACCCCAATATTTCCCATATTTTTGTTTTTCATTTTTGCAGCCATTTTATATGTAGAAACTTATATCATTTGACTTAAGGAAATGGTTGATCTCATTCCAAATTCCTACCACCTCCAACATGTACATATTGCTAGTAACATAAGAGTTACTAGAGATGCGCAAAGTAGCTTCATAAAAAAATGCTCAAAAAAGGTAGAATAAACTCAACATATTCCCAATCTTCATAAGAAGGCAATCCAATCCCCTTTCCTAACTCAGTAGCATATTTTGTATCATAAAACTCAAGCTTATCAAATGCCTTTTTATGCTTGAAAGCAACATCTAACATCAAATAGGTTGAATTCCACCTTGTTTCAACATCCAACCAAATATGACCCTTATAGTCAATATTTTTTCTTTCAACACACTCTTTGAATTTCATAAATCTTGAAGGTGATGATCTAATATATTTCACTGTAGCACGGATTCTCAAAACAAAATTATCAATCTCTTTTAGCCCACTACTCACAATTAAGTTCAAAATATGTGCATAACAACGCATATGAATATAATCACCTTTCAAAACTAAGTTATTCCAAGACAATAGTCCTTTCTTCAAGTTTTGAACTCCTGTTCCATTTGATGTAGCATATCTACTGTCAAGGTCAAAATGCGACTCAACCCCATTCATGCAAGCCTGACTCAACAAATTTTTTCGTCCCTCATGAGAAAGTCTCACATTTGTAGAGCCACTAATAACTAGTGGGATAGAAAGTGTATACTCAATTGATTTTGAGATGGAACAATTATCTTCTTCACGCACTAATGATATTTTTAGAACAATATTGCAATAATAACTAACCAAGAACATAACCTAGTAGATATGAGAAATCAACAAATTCATATGTACTAACAAAAAGGAGGCAAAAATTTGCATCAAACTCAGAAATATCAAGGAGCGAAAATAAGTCATATCATTTGTGTCAACACAAATAGATAGTGTAATGTATAAACAACATTTATTAGGCATGATATGGGATAAGATCTATTTTATTATTTTAAATTATTCAAAAAAAGTACATTTGTTCTTATACTGTTCGCTCTGAAAATCATATATAAGATTTTATTATTATTTATTTATACATAAGAGATCTTAAATAATATTATTAATTTTCTTATTTTCTCCTTTGTTGCCAAAGTGAACTTTGAAAAGTTTATTGACTTCTGCTTATGATAATGGCACTATTTCTAATCCAAACTATTAATTTCAATTCTGATTTCTTATCCCAACAAGACTATAATTATTATAGCTCAATTATTGATTATGAGTTAAGAATACGTAATAAAAGCAATGATTTAAAGTTTAAGTGCATTTATTTTATAGTTTAAGTGGGAAAAGAAAAAAATTTAAAGAGAGTTGTTATCTCTGTGGAATATATGTGTGTGGGACGTAAACCTATGATTGACTAAAGTTTAATATATTTTTTTTATTATTATTGTAGTGAATCTCCTTGACAAGAGACAATGACCCATTCATAAACATAGAGTTTAAGAGTTTCCTATGTTGAAACATACAATAAAACTCTGCAAGTGAAAAAGAAAATACCTTAACCTTTTAAAAAAAATGAAGTTTTTTAACAGATTTAAGCAAGAGAGATTATGAAATGTATAAACAGAAAGTCATATCATCACCCATGTTAGAGAAGAAAATGATCGTTTGACATACTAAGAACACTAATTTGATAACTTTAGCACTTTTAACTAAGCGTTGTTTATACATTCAGACCAGAACTATAAATTTAATTTTATCAAGTCCCTTGATTTAGTTAAGATTATAACTTATAACAAAGATGAAAGAGTTTTGCAAATTGACAAATTGCTATTTGATATTTAGTGGTGAATTTATTTTATACGATAAAGAAACACTATCTTAAGTTAACAGTGCATCAAATGTCTCCTAATACTGGTAAGGTAAACTAAGTTATAATTTTATAAGGATAGTAAGAATTGGTCTGAGATCAAATTGCGGAGAATAAAATAAAGGAAAAGGGTGATCAAGTGGGGAAAAGGATTCATGGGTGGGGATCTATAAGAGTTTTTCATTCCTTAACAATCATAGGCAAAGTTCTTAAACCGTAGAATCCATACTATTCTTTTGTGTATTTGGAACCTGCATTGGAGAAGAGACTTGTTTGTTTGGGAGAAAATTTTGATATAGAACTTTATGGCAGAAATTATAAAGCTCGAGTGGTGCGTAACAATGACAACTAGTGGATTCTAGTTAAAGAGAGTTGTGTTGTGGTAGGTATATTGTATTTTCAGTTTATGATATGCTTCATGGAGTGGATTGGATTCATAAATAAAATTGCAATATGGGCTGATATATGGCAACTCAAAGTAATGGCTAAGGTTGTGCTTTTTCCATCTACAGATGCATTAAGATTAAGATTGTAACAAAAGACAATTTCAACATGATGAACAAACAACAAAAGACCCGGTAATATGTTGTTTGGCAAACCCAACCTAGCCAAGCGCACACATCAAAATCAAATATAAATTCATACAATGATCAACCCCAATCATCATATAAAAATAAGCACACCGATGATATACAATCATAATATACAATCATAAGCACACTTCCACAAAATAAGACACAAAAAATTAACAAAAGGGAAAAGAAATTTGAAGACTAAGGAATGTGAAAGATGAAGGTAGGTTTACATACCCTAAGATGAAGGGTTACATACCTTAAAACAAGCTTCCAAAAATGCACGTGCCTCGAACTTGATTGACATCGATCTTAATCTGGAGCAAAATCTGAAATCATAATCAATATAAAAAAGGAATGAAAAAGGGACAAAAGGAGAAATAGCAAGGAACAACAAGAATGAGAAAGGAGCAATAAGAACGAGTAACAAATATACTGTGTTACTTGAAGAAAAAAGAGAAAAAAGGATTTAGGATTCTATGGTTCTTCAACGTGTTCCATAGAAAATTTGGGACTTAGGGTTTAGTGAATTAAAATTTTGGAATAGGATAGGGGTTTTCAGGTTTTAGGTGGTAGATAATGTAGTTCAGATTTAGCTCATATTTGTCTGGATCCAGATAAAAAAATTTAGACTATTCGAATGTTAAAATCTATAAAAGTAAAATAGAAAATTTGGTTTAGAAAATGATGAAATATGGATCAAAATTAAAATCCAGATTTTAAAAAATGGGTTTTTTGCAGATCGGATCAGATTAAAACTGGATCGGATAAGGCAAAACATATTTTTTGCCCACCCTTACTCCACTTATATATCTTAAACAACTACTATAAAGATGTTTCAGAGATTATTTGGCTCTCAAGTACACCTACATAACAAATTTAGAGAAAATTTTTTGATATTTCCATGAATTTGGATCTTGAAAATAAGTAACTTCTCCTAAATACTCTGGCATTGGCACAAACATACCACTAAGGATGTCAACTTTTCTTATTTGATAAAGTTTTGAAGTATGACCTTTCTTCAAGCAATAAAACATGTCATGAATGATTTTTTTGAAGGTTGTCCAAAACTTAAGAATGTTTTTAAGACTTTTTCTTTTCTTTCAAAACCAATTTCATAACCTTAAAGAGCTTTATCCAAACTTGTATGGTGAGTCACTAATTTATTGGACTCACACTTATTTTATTAACAAAAAGAAAACGAGCCATTTTGTATTCATGGGTTTGTAATCCATTATGCAATATAAAAATAATGTAACCTTTTGCATCAAGTTTAGAGGGGAAAAATAGAGTGGGAGATAGACAAACAAAAGCTGCCCAGTGAGAAAAGAAAAGAAGCCACTAGAGAGTGAAAAAGAAAAAGAAGAGAGCAACTAGTGTATCTTATGTAAGTTTGTGTAGACAAGTCAACTTGGAGAAAATGTTTTATTTCATATTTAAGATATTGAGATTCCCTATGTTTTTTAGTTAAGTATCCATTGAGATTTTCTTGTGTTGTTATCCATCTTGTTGGTGAAGAGAATATTTTTTCTTCCAAGAGAATTTGTGTACCCATTATTTATTATTAGTGGAAGATTTACTAAATTAGTTTGTTGTTTAGTTAAGTATCCATTGCGGTTTTCTTGTGTTGTGGTCCACCTTGTGGGTATATTTTTTTTCTGTTGGTCTTTGGAAACTCCAAGAGAACGTGTGGTGTACATAATAATAATAATAATAATACTATTACTAACAATAATAATAACAAAAATAACAATAATAATTAAAAAATAATATAATAATAAAAATAATAACAAGAATAACAACAACAACAATAACAACAACAATAATAATAATAATAATAATAATAATAATAAAGAACGTTAACCCACACCTTGATTACTTCATGCCCTATAGTGCTGGAGATTTTGGATATGTGAAAATGTGAAACCAAGGGATAAGCAAGGTTGTTGGTGAAATATGACAATAAACTAATATCAGATTCAAGTTGCATTTGAAGAACGTTAGACATATCCCTGATATTTCCCTCAGCCTTATCTCTATCTATGTACTTGATGAAGATGGTTATCATAATTTCTTTGGTGATGGAAAATGAAAGTGCATTAGGGAAAATGGTGGTAACAAAAGGAGATAAGCAAAATGCTTTTTATTAGACATCAACAAAGTTCTCTACACCCCAAGTGAATATAGTTCAAGATTGTTCCACAAAACTATGGCCTAAACAACTTGGTCACTTTAATGAGAAAGATCTTGCTACACTTTCAAGAGATGACTTGTTTTCTATTAAAGGTACATCACTTGAAACTTGTTCTGATTGTCTTATTGTAAGCAACATAGAGTTTCTTATCGTATTTATCCTCCACATAGAAGATCACATGTCTTGAATTTAATTCACACTGATGTTTGTACTATGGATGCTAAATCAATTAGTGATTACTCTTATTTTGTTGCTTTTAACGATGACCATTCTAGAAAGGTTTGGACTTTTGTTTTGAAATCCAAAGACCAAGTACTTGATGTGTTCAAACATTTACATAAAGACCCCTCAACATAATGGGATTGTAGAGAAAAGGAATCGCACAATTAATGATAGGATTAGATGCATGCTCTCTCATGCAAAATTGCCTAAAGCTTTATGGTGTGAGGCAGTTAGATTTGTAATGGACCTAATTAACCTTTTTCCTTCTATTCCTTTTGATGGTGAGATCCTTGTGAGGGTACAGAAAGGGAAAGATGCATCCTATAATCATTTGAGAGTGTTTGGTTGCAAAACATTTGTGCACATCCATAGAGATGAAGGATCCAAGCTTGATGGAAAGTCTAAACAATGCATCTTCCTTAGTTGTGGTCATGATGATTTTGGTTACAAATTTTGAGATCTAGTTTGTAACATCCATATTTTTCCTGATATTTTTTTAAAACCATAATGTTTAAGAAAACGAGTTGTTAATCCAAGACTATAAAAGTTTGATTAAAAATCTTTTCAAATCTAGCCTCGTCTAATAGTTGAAACACGACATCTAATCGTTAAAACACAACGTCTAATGGTAATGTCGTCTAATGCATACTATACGTTGGTAGGAAAATAAGACCTTTTAATCAAATGAATTAGAGTCTTGAGAAAATTTATTAACACTAAAATCTTTTTAAAGAAAATGTTCAACATCCAGAATGTTTACATCATTATTCTTAAAGCAAGGGAAGCAAAAAAAAAGTGAAAAGCCTCTAAAAAATATGATCATCTAGCTCGTGTTCTAGCCTACAGTCAAGCCCTTCATCAAATATTGGCCTTGGCTCTACTTGGCTACATACAAAGGATTATGGAACTATTGGCCTTGGCTCCATTCACCTTCATACCATGGATTATGGCACTCCAGCCCTGACTCCATGAGCCTCTAAAAACATCATCTCAACATACACGTAATGGGGACATGTTCATGCTCTCATGGTACTCATCGCAAGATGCACTCAAGGGGACATGCTCATGCTCTTAACATACTCATTGGAGCACTCAAAGGGACATGATCATACTCATCATAATACTTAAGGGGACGTTCTCATACTCACAAAAGGATGAAAGCACATAATGATACTCAACCCACAATCAACATGCAATATTCTAGTACGTAACACTTCAAAAGCTTCTCATCACGTTCTCAATTCTTCCTTCAGATCTACTTAGTCGCGATCTTTCTCATAAAGCATAACTTTTCACTCACTCATTTTTGTTTATTTATAATTTTCACTCGCACCCTTAAAACCCTAAATAATCTTAAGAGATTTTATGTAATCCATCTAATAACCACAAAATATCATA
>Ga0214542_1003427_pt1 | contig 32403 bp, 8 predicted proteins | sample CNSS1metaG_FD_160096 | JGI IMG/M metagenome (GOLD analysis project Ga0214542, IMG submission 160096) | Root nodule microbial communities from cowpea collected in UCLA plant growth center, Los Angeles, California, USA - CNSS1 | ecosystem: Host-associated > Plants > Roots > Nodule | place: USA...
TGAACAAAAATAACAAATATAGGGACCAAATTGAATATAGAATATTAACTTTGACACGTGGCACACTACTAGATTGACAAGTGGACATTTAAAAAATAAAATAAAAAATTCAAAAAAACCACAAAGTGACACGTGGCACACTCATAGGTTGACACATGTACATTTAAAAAAAATTTAAAAATATTTTTATAAAAAAATTAAAAATAAAAAAAAATTCAAAAAAACCACGAAATGACACGTGACAGTCACTGTTCATAGCCGTTAATGATTTAAACGGTGTTAACAAAAAAAGACCCAATTGAACATAATTGACGATAATTGGGACCTATTTGAACACAAAACTAAAATTAGGACTTATTTGAAGAAACTTGATGAAAATTGGGACTAAAAAGGTATTTTAACACATATATATATATATATATATATATATATATATATTGCAATATATTAAAACCATCGTGTTTGCAACAATCTCTTACATATTGCAAAAGATAAGAAAGAAGACCGAAGAAAATTTTAGGTTTGATATAAGATGTAATGCATCAGAGCTTGTATAACAAGCTATATGAATTAGTCTTAGATTGAGAAACTTAACACACAATGTAGATGGTATAACAAGCTATATGAACCAAAACACTTAGTGTGTGCTTAATAGGCTATGTGCATGTCCGGTATTCATGAGTGCTCTAGAGATCATGCCAAGATCTCATACAAGTGACCTCACTTGATATTCATATAGGTGATTTCATCAAGTGTATGCTGCAAATCATACCCCACCCATAAGGGATATGAAAATCATTAAAAACTTTGTTTAAATTGAAATTCTTACACCTCATAGAATTTTAATTACAAAGTTTAACCTCTCAATAATACAATTTCTAGCACTTCCACACAGACACACACACACCATAGAAATGAACATAGTTGATTTAAAATCAATTTATTGCTATCAAAACTAACAAGTGACTTGTTCTTACCCTATGAATCTTATTCATGGGATCTCCAATCACAAAGGTTGGGTTACCGTTACTTGTTTGTTTGCATGTGACTTAAGTCTCATTCTCCTCGATGTTTTTAAAGTCATATTTCATCCTAGGATTTTGTCAGAGGATCTGTTAGATTCCATTATGACTTCACATACTCAATGAAAATTGTTCTACTCTTTAGCTAGCTATTGTCGGTTGATAATCACAATGTATAGACACATTTCATTCCTAGTGAAATGTTAGCTAAGAAGTTCGTCAACTACTCAACTTCACTACTAGCTATTTCAAGATCAACAAACTCATATTTCATTGTTGATCTAGCAATCATTGTTTGCGTGACTGATCTACATGTAACCACACTACCCTAAGTGTGAATACATAACCACTAGTGGAGTATTCATGTCTGAATCAGAGATCTAGTTAGTATCATTGTACCCTTCTAGTACAGTGGGAAATCCATTATATTCAATGGTATAATCCATTGAACCTGTAAGTATCTCATAAGTCTTGCAAGTGCATCTCAATATTCCTAATTATAATATTAAGTGTATCTTCTCGGTCTACCTACTGCATAAAAAAAACCTGGTCTAGAAAAGAGCATCAAAGACATTAAGCTTCCAATTATTTTGGCATACTGAAGTTGAGAAGATAATTCTCTCTATTTTTTCTTAATTAGAATTAGTATCATAAGAGATATGAAGTCACAATTTATACTATCTTCCTTCATTATTATTCTAGCTTCTAAAATCACATTGTCTTCATCTAGAAACAACTCATATTTCAAATTAGATTCTAGAAACTAGTTCTAGAGACTATCCCATTGCATATATATATATATATATATATATATATATATATATATATATATATATATATATATATATATATCAATCATTAGTATATCATATACACATATATGATGACACATTCTCTACAAATATTAAATATCATTAGGTAAAAAGTCACAACAAATAATTATTTTCTTTTCCTTTAAAATGGAGGTTAAATTCACTCAATTTGTTTTTTTAATTTTCTCCAAATAATAGAGTAAAATTACTTGCACCCCCACGTTCATAAATATTTAAGATCAGTAAATGGAAAAAGTACTTGGTCATGCCCATCTTCATTTGTGAGTAGGGAGTATACAAACAACTACTCATGTATATTAATAATGGTCCACTGCATCATTTACCATGTCAAGATCGGCTCTCAGTCTACTTCCACATGATTTCTGGTTCTTTCATGTGAGAGACAACTTATTCAAAAAACACAAGAAAAAAAAAATCGTTCTTCTCTCCAAAGTCCATAGCGTAAGCCAATATGTCCTTAAAATTATTGGAAAACTAACGAATCACGAACAAAAGAACACTTTCTGAGACGTGTAATTTTACTGTCTTTAAAGACTTATCTGCGGATTTATTTTCCGAGAATCTAAAAACTAGCAAGAAAATACTCTTCTTCGTAAAAGAAGTAACCCAAAACAGTATAAAAAAATCAAAGAAGAGACAAAGCAAGGAGAATTGAGAAGGTGTCTTTTAGGAGTGGTGATACTAAAAATAACTAAACATATAAGTTTTAAGTTTTGTCTTATTAATAGATTAATTTGACCTATTCATATACTTAATCAACATTAATTTGTGGAAGATTCAGTAGATATATTTCAATATCTGATACCTTTAAATAAACCTTTTAGTAAATATTTTCAGACAAGAAAAAAAAAGGTACTTAAAGAAACTAAGTTTGTCATAAATTAAAATTAACTTAAATGCATAAATTAAAAAAATTATATGAAAAAATTCCTACGTATTAACCTATGCATGAACTAATTATAATTTATACAAAACCATTTTAATTCAGGGAGAAGCTTATTTACTTTTTCTTCTTATCCTAAAAATGTTTGTGGGGACTTTTCCCAACATACAAAAATCTTAATTATATATATGATAAGAGCAAGTTGCATGTACATATAATGCAACCCCCATTTATCATTCTCTCTGCAATTTATCTTCTATATGTTCTGGGGTCAGACCACACACGGAATCAATTATTGAAATTTTTTATGTATCACTGTCTCCATCAATCTCATAAAGCATATTTTTCTTGTTTTTCTATCAATTTTTTCCCTATTATTTCTTCTATTATGCATGAACAAGTGAGTGATTTGGATATAACTCTAAAAAGACAGCTTTTGTTTTCATTTTTTGGGACATCGAAGTCCTTTTTGTGTTTGGAAAAAATTGATGAGCAGATAATGAAAATGAAGGAATGAAATCTTATTTGTGGAACATACTAAAACTTTCTTATAATTATAAGGAGATTAATGAAATCTCCAACTAAGTTTAATTATGTTTCAATTTTCATGTTTCATTGTATTTTAAACTTTTAAACAATCATTCTATAATATATATTTTAATAATTAGGCGGAGTCTGTTAATTCAATATGTATGACATTTAAAAAAAAAACACTTTCTTTGATTTAAATTATGTTTCTAATAAACTTATGAAAAGGGTTATAATTTGTGGAGCGTTTGAACTTGAATTAAATGAGACAATTTAAATCATAAAATCTCGTTTTGAAAATGTTGCTTCTAGATTTCACCGACCAAAATTGATGTGTTGCAAATGGTGAAAAAACAAACAAATTCATTAAATATGGAAGTAGACAACCGTTTGGTAGTGAGGTCCCATTGGGACCCTTTGTGATGAAAATCCATTAATGAGGTGAAAAAGAAAAGTCATTTGTTATCCTCCACATGTGGTGAAAAAACATTCTTAGGGCAACTAATTTTGTTCATTTTTTTCTTAATTTATTTTTCTAAAATTTTTAATTAGTGATTGACTGTTATCATTTTCACAATCAAATTAAATACTATAGTAGATTATGGAATAAGGAGACAAATAGTTTTTATTTTTTAGTAGATGTTCTAATACTTGATTTGTAAGGTCTATTTACTTTATTACCTTTATTTTAAAGGACTGTCCCAAATAAGTTGGGCCTAGGGCTGGTCCATAAGGAACCATAGCCCCTAAACCAGCTAAAACATTTTAATTCTTTTCACTTTTAGAAAAATAGTCTCCTTTCTCTTATAACAGTAACGTTCCTCTTCTAGGGTTTGGGTTCATCCAAGTTCAACCCATTTCTTTCACTCACGTAAGTTACTTTAGATGCATACTCTTCTCTTTTAGTTTAATCTTCGTGCTTGCTGTTAGGGTTCCTCGTAATAATCTCGTGTTTCCTCTGTATTGAGATTTTCAGCTCTTAAATATGCTCTTGGAGTTGTCTTGCTCATTCGCTTAAGGGTCGAGGTCGTTTTGACTAGCTCTTTGCAGGTAAAGGAAACTAGGGTTTATTTTTTTAAAGTTATTTTGCCAATTTTTGGTATGTTGTATGGTTGTGATGCTTGAATGAGGTTGTTGGTTGAATAAAAATGTATGGTGTGCAAGTATGTTTGATTGATGTGGCGCTACTCTTTTTCTGCACTGCACACTTTTCGTAAAATGAAGATTTCTACTACGTTAACCGTTGGATTGAGCTAAAATTTTACCAGCTTATCCTTAACACATAATTCTTGACGTTGACCGGTCGGATCTTTAATTGGAGCTCTGTAGTGAGAGCAGTTTTATCGCAAGGTCACTGAATTTGTGTTGTTGACAACACTGCACACTTTTCGTAAAATGAAAGTTACTACTTCGTTAACCGTTGGATCGAGCTGATATTTTAACAGCGGATTCTTAACACATAGCTTTTGACTTTGACCTGTCTGATCTTGAATCAGAGCTCTGTAGTGAGAGCAGTTTTTATCGCAAGATCATTGTAGTTTGGTTGTTTCTCTGATCTTAAATGGTTATTACTGGCTTGAATCTAATTGTTATATTAAAAGCATGTGATAAATGATTATGCATGAGTGATGTGATTCATGGATTGTGGATGATGGGTTTGGTATGAACTTGGCATGTGATTTAAATGAGATGGTTGGTATCAAGGAGACATGGTATTGATATGAAACACAAATATATATTCACTGTTTGGGAAGGATGAGTTGGTATGGATTCAACATTTGGTTATGAATGAGAATGGGTTGTAAAGGTTGGTATTGCATCCTGACACTCTAAGGAGTCAGTTAGTCTCACTTAGAGCGGATTGACTCTTGTGGTGAGAGTAGCAGGAGGTCTGAAATTCATTAAGGGTTAACCTTGTGTGTGAGGGAATTGATTCATTGTAACACTTGTAACACCGTAACACATAGCTCAGGGGTGAGCATCTCAGGGGTGAGCAGAGGTATCCACCACAAGTGTGAGCATCCGTTGAATCCGACCAGATTATATGTATCCGGATGAGTCGAGTCGAGTCTTAGTGTATTGATTGGGAGGTCATAACATGCTTGGATGATGTACGTATATTGGACTGTGAAAGTATATCTGATTGCATGATAAAATCTTTTTGGCTCTAGCTTACCCTTTTGCTTGTTTGATTGCTTTGTATGTTGTTCTTCTACCGTTGCAATGATCATTAATTTATTGATGGGAGCAGATGCGAGAGGTACTCAAGGTCAACAAAGAAGGGATGGTTCCGTTGCACAGTCTACCCGTGCTGGACTTCATGTCTCTTTGGGCTTTTCTTTAGGGCGAAGGCCCGTGTATTATATTGCTCCTAAGGCTTTATGTCGAATACTAACTATCTCTTACTCCTTTTGGGTTGTAGGCATTGTAGTGAGCTTTAGTATTTCCTTTTAAGTACCTTGGATAACTGTAAGTAGGGATGGCAACGGGGCGGGAACGGGTTTCACTATCCCATACCCATCCCCGTAAAAAAAAATCCATCCTCATCCCTATACCCAAACCCAACGGGTATTAAACTTTTTTTCCATCCCCACCGGGTAACGGGTATAATCTCGTACCCATACCCGTACCCGTTTTCTAACTACTTCAATATTAATTCTTATAAAAGAAAAAAATTACGGTAAAGGAAGCATAATATTATTAAATATTCAGTATTAGGAGGATGATTGTTTCTTCCATATCAAATACTTTGAAATAAATTATAATTGTTTACATTTTATATTAGAATATCAAATAAAATTTCATGAGAACCAAATCATTTATTAAATTTGCAAACTACAAACATTAATGAAACTTAGTTGATAAAATTAAAAAGTATTAAAAAAATATATAAAAGAAAAACAAATATTCAAATTAAAATATATTTTAAATGTTTTTTTACTTCAATTTTTTAAATTCTAATGAATATTTTTTTTATACACTAATAAAAGTTAGGTTAAATTATACATTTGGTTCCCATTTTCGTAGCAAAATGTCAATTTGGTCCTTTTATTTTTTTTTATCTCAATTTGGTCCCTATGTTGGGAAGTTTGATGCAATCAAGTCCTTTCTGGCAGTGGTATAATAACGGTGTTAAATGGGTTACCACGTGTCAGTTCTTGGGTTTTTTGAATTTTTTTATTTATTTTTTAATTTTTTTAAAAAAAATTAAAAATTTGCCACGTGTCAAGCTGACATCGTGCCACGTGTCACTATTATGTCAGGTGTCATTTCATTTTCCTATTCTCAATTTGGTACCAGTATTTTAATTTTTGTCTCAATTTAGTCTTATTTTTTGTAAAAATTGTACAATTTTGTCCTCTCTAAATTAAAACCAAATTTAATTTCTATATAAATGTACACAAATATTTCTGTCAAAATTAATATTTCAAGTAAATATTTTTAACAAGATTAAGTTTATTTTAATTTATATTTTACATTAAACTTTATTTAAAATTATTTTAATAGAAAATAATGCTAATAACAAAAAAAATTCATAAATTGTATTGATATTTTATTACATCATACTTTAATATTGTTTTTTATTTGAATTTATATTTCAAATAATTGCATATTTTTAAAATGTGTGAAATGCAATGATTTCTATACAAATGTTTTAGTTGGTGTAAAAATAACAATTATATAATTTTTTTAAAAAATAACTAGTTTATGTAACAATAAAAAACAAATAAATTAAAAATTTGAAAAATATTTTAAGTAAAATTGAATGTGAAACAAATTTAAATAAACTTAATTTTTTTGAAAATATATAATAAAAATATCAATTTGAATAAAAACATCAAATTTAATAAAAATATTTGTATAATATTTATATAAAAGTTTTTTTTTCTATTTGGAGGGGACGAAATTGCACATTTTTTACAAAAATTAGGATTAAATTGAGACAAAAATTAAAATACAGGGACTAAATTGAGAATGAGAAAATGACACCTGGCATAATAGTGACACGTGGCATTGTCACTGCCATGTGGCACGATCTTAGCTTGACACGTGACAAAATTTTTAATTTTTTAAAAATTTAAAAGAAAAAATCAAAAGAAAAAAAAAAATCCAGAAATTGACACGTGACACCCCATTTAACGATGTTACAACACCACTAACGAAAAAGACTTGATTGCATCAAACTTTTCAAAATAGGGACCAAATTGAGATAAAAAAAATAAAGGGACCAAATTGATATTTTGCTACGAAAATAGATACCAAAGACATAATTTAACCTAAAAGTTATAATACATCACTGATCAAAATGAGACAAAGAATAAATAATAAACATAATAATAAAATTTTAACTTAGATTTTGACTCCAATATGATAAGATGAAAAATATATTGGAGATGTGAATGAGTTTCATGACAAAACAACTAATTAGAAGAAATAAAAAATAAAAAGTATATATATATATATGATTATTTAATTAATTGTGAATATTTTAATAATTTAAACAGGGACGGAGATATGGCGGGGACGAGTATTATGGTGGGGATATATACATCCCCGTACTCATCCCTATACCCAATTGAAAAAGTCGAGGATTCCCCATACCCGTACCCATACCCAGTAAATGCGGGGATTCCCCGTCAAAACAGGGACGGGTTCGGGCAATACCCACGGGAACGAGTTTATTTGCCATCTCTAACTGTAAGGAGTGACTTTGTACTCCGCAACTTGCTCTCTATATTATCCAGTGTAAGATTTCATTTAATTATGTTATTATTTAAATGGGATGTTACATGATTAAATTGTCTAATGTGCATTCAGGTATTATCTATTCTATTAAAATGAAAATGTAATCAACTTAACACTAGTGCACAGTAAGGATTTTTAGCTCCGGTTGTTTTTTGTATTCTGCCTCGGTTCCAGAACCGAGGCATATTGGGACGAGGCCAAAAGGGGTGGCTTTTGGCCTCGGGTCTCTATAACCGAAGCCATAGATTCATTTTTCTGCCTCGGGTCCCTATAACCGAAGTCATAGAGCAACATAGTCCCATCTGTTCCTTTCGTCACTGTGACACCACTGTCGAAATTAGCGGCAACCATATTGGCGACCACCGTAAACACACAACAAAAATCTCCAGGAACAGTGTGCACCACCTGTAGAAAACCAAAACCAGCAAAATGTAGGTGCGAAACCCTCGTGTGAAGAACACTACACATCGCGTCTGAGCCATTGTCGCCTCCACCGTCACGAGAAGACGCAACCACCGCTACGAATCCTTTACCTGCAGATGAAACCAGAATAAGAAGCTGTAACACAAAGCGAGACCTACAAAACCCAAACCAGAGGTTGTTTGCGTTGCGAAACCAGGCCGCCTCGACGAACCACCATGTTGCAAAGCAGACGTTGCCGATCACCACCCTCGCTGAAGCTGCTGCCATGAACGAAGAAGAGGGAGGTCGCGTACCGAAGCAGTGGCCGCATAGGAGTTCGCAGAAGTAGAGGTCGTTGTCCGAGAGAGAGAGAGAGAGAGAGAGAGAGAGAGAGAGAGAGAGAGAGAGAAATTCGCGCAGAGAAAAGAGAGTTGGGGAGACGATGAATAGTGATTAGGGCTCGCGAATTGGGAATTTTAACAGACTTTATGGCCTCGATTCAGTTAATAACCGAGGCCAAAAGCTTGATGCTTGTGGCATTTTTGAAAATTTGAAAGCTGATGCTGCCTTTATGGACTCGGTTCAGTTAATAATCGAGGCCAAAAGCTCATTTATTGCCTCGGTCCTTAAAGACCCGAGGCCAAAAGCCATTTTTGAAAATTTGAAAGTTGATGTTGCCTTATATGCTTCGATTCAGTTGTAACCGGGGCCAAAAGTCCATTTACTACACCGGTTTATAGAGACCCGAGGCAATATAGTTGGACGAAATTGCAAAAATGTCACCGTCTCTTTATAGGCTTCAGTTCAGCGGTAACCGAAGCCTATAAAGTGAAGTAAAATGTCAAATCTGCACTGGTGTAAGTCATCTCCAACAAATTCAATTCAAATTTCAATAAGCCATCTTTTATAAACATATAAAAAAAAAACATAAAATTAGAAATAATAGTATTAGGGATTTGTTGTAAAGATATAAAAGTAGAACAATTATATAAAGATAAATTAATTACTTAGTTCATTCATAGTTAATTTTTTTTATTGATTATGATATGATTATCATTCATTCAATCTCTAAATTGATATGAATTAACAAAAATAAACATCAATTAATTCATTAATTTTCTTACCGTTCATATGACATTTTATTCTTTCATCTCTTAAATTATCTCTTAAATTAAGGAAAAAAAAGTTATTAGAATTAAGAAAACTATAATTGAGTTATTAACAAATGTTCTAACACTATCCTAAGAGCATACAAATTTAATTTATAATTGATCCATCAAATCGTTTAAATTAGACTGTTTAATTATGCTTGTCTGTTGATTCAATCTAATGAGGACCGTCTATCTAGATCGTCTATTTCCTACCAATATTTTAAAAGCTTAGTTCATTTCAATTGGACAAATTTAAAGTTAAAATAATAAATTTAAAATTTAATTATAATTAAAAAGGTTACAATTAAGTATTATAGATATTATTATTAAAAATTTATAAATAATCAATTATTATTAAAAAATATTAATTTTAATGAAGTTATACGTTTCTGGAAATTGTAACGGTTGCTAAATGTGTTACGGTTTATCATTGTGTAGGCACAGTCGACATCGTTAATTATTGGTAACTCTTGGAGCAACTATACTTGCAGTATATTGAACCTCTAGAATTTTCTAGCCATTTGAAAATACCTGTTACTTTGTTGTACGATCTCAGTTACTTTTGTAAAATCACTATTAAAAATTCAACAAATTTTTTAAAACATATGAAAGAAAAGACTTTTTTATATTATTTTTTTTAATTTTAATCGATAAATAACTTCGTCTCAAGATTATAAAATTTGTAAATATTTTTAACAAAATTTATTATAAAAAATATTTTATACAAAATATTTTATAAAAAAATTAATAATAATTTTTTACAAATATTTTTCATAACAAAATTTATATGTACTTTTTTAAAAAAATTAAAATAAAATTTCACAAAAAAATATAAATTCTTTTAATAGTTAATCTATATTATTACTTCCCGCAGTTTATGAAATCTGATGTAATTCCAACTATATAAAATCCCGTTATATATCTTTAAACGAATGAAAAGTTATAGAAATTCACGTTATGACTTTTGTTGATTTTTTTTTTTTTTAAATGTACATAAATTCTTAAACAAATGAAAAGTTATAAAAGTCAGATTCTTAAATTTTAGTATTTATAATTTGCACGTGATATTCATAAAAGAAGAAAAAAAAAAGTCTACGAACAAAGTAATCACAAATTGTAAAAGTTAAAATTAGTAAATCATTATTAATTTTTTTAAGAACAAGTAAAAGGTGTAACCACTATCAATAATAGAATCACTGATAATTGTTTTTCTATTAGTAACTACATTTTTAGGGTTTAGTAAAACAAATTTATTATATCAGTAATAAATATCGATCAACAAGTCATTATATCAGTTATAAATATAAATATTAATATTAATATATGTGTTATAATTATAAAAAGCCGATAAATATTAATATGTAAGCGTTATAACTTATAATAATGAAAACCGTATTTTCAATGTACCTATATATCTTTGTATAAAAGAAATTTGAATTTATTTTAAGGTAAATTGAAATTTCAATGTAGCTAGCAATTATTTTAATATCGTTTACATGTAAAAAATTATTCTAATTTTCTAGATTTTAACTAAACTTAACGTACACATGATTAAATTTGAGAAAAAAAATTGTATAAGAAAAACTATATTTATTTATTTAAAATAAAATAACTAATTGTTTACATTGTAACTTTGCTTTCTTTATCTTTGATATCATGCAAGCGTCTTTCACCTTAATTATAATGATTTTCTTTTTCTCATCTTTTACTTTTTATTTTTTGGGATGTAAATCGGGTCATGAATCAAGTTATTTGATGATGATTAAATTTAATCTAATTAAAATTAAATCGAGTTTGATTTAAGACCAACTCAAACTTGACTCAATTTAATCTAAATATCTGTTAAATAGATTCAGTGATAAATTAAGTATATGTAATCCAAAATTCAAACCAAGTCTCATTTTTATAGACAAATTATGTTATTTTCCTTCTTACATCAGTTTGTATAAATTTATTATTACTTAACTTATTGACTTCATTAAAGTTTTTGAATTTTTTTTTAAATATTACACTATTTTTTATAATTAGATTGATATTTAAAAGCTATAATTTTAACAACAAAAAAATCGTCATTTTATCCTGTGAATCCAACTCAATCCAATCCAATCTACTTAAAGTTTCATTAGACTGAAATTAACATAAATATGAAAACTCAACCCAACATATTTTTTAGTAAAATGAATAATAAATTTGTTTAAATCCTCCGTAAGCTAACTCTTCAACACTCTTAACAAAAGTTAAAAAGATCTGGAGCTGACACGTTGCATGTACGGTTCAAAAATGTTAACTATTTAAACATTATTAGTCAAAAGGATTAAATTGACCAAAATTTGAAGAAAATGAAGACCTAATTGAACTCAAAACGAAAAATGAGGACCAAATTGAATAAAAACAACAAAAATATGGACCAAATGTATGTTTAAGCCTAAATATTTTGTATGTCTCATATTTAAATATTTTTATTTTTTAATATTTTTATTTCTTGTATGTTTTCCTTTCTCACGTTAATGTTTAACAGTCTCAAATTAAGTGTTCAATAGTATAAACATTTCATTTATTAGATAATATAAAAAAATTATTTTATTTACTCTATTATTATTAATATTTGTTTCATTTGAAGAACTTTTTTGGTTTGTCAAAATAATTTTCGTTATTTCTCAACCATTGACTATATTGATATTTGAAAATTTCTTAGATCTCTAACGTATTTTTTATCTTATCATACCCTTAATTGTACATTTATTTATTTTTATACGATTTCATTCAATGGTCTCTCAAATTATTTTCAAAACACACATTTGATCATTTTTTAAATATTTTTATTTGTTGGTTATTTGTATCATGTAGAATAAATACTATTTTGATATATTTTATATAATTATTTTTTTTCTAGCTCATTATCATATTATAATTTTGTTGCTATAATTGTATAAATAAAATTTATTTAGTATAATATAAAAAGTTAATGTAATTGCCTTGAAATTTTTTTATCACCATACAACATACATTGAAATTCAAAAGATATTCATGTTAAGATTTTATTATTATTAGTTTAATCTTTGTTTTTTGTGTGATTCTTTTCAAGTGATGTATTATAATTTTTATTAGTGTATAAAAAAGATATTTATTATAATTTAAAAACTTGAAGTAAAGAGACATTTAAAATATCTTTTAATTTGAATATTTGTTTTCCTTTAATATTGTTTTAAAATTATTTGGCATTTTAATTTGAAATATATACAATTATAATTTCATTCTAAATATTTGATATCGAATAAGCAACACTCATCTTATTATTGAATATTATAATATTATTTGAATATTATAATATTATGTTTCATTTACTGTAATTTTTTATTTTATAAAAATTAATTAAGGAAAATGGTATCATTGTCCATTAATTAATTAAAATTGAAACAGTAAGAAAGCGGGTACGGTAGGGTATGAGTTTATACCAATTACCGGTAACGATAGAGATGAGACAAAAGTTTGATACCGGTTTAGATATGAAGATGTGGATGACTTTTTTATGTGGGGATGAATAAATGAGATATGAAAACAGTCCCATCTCGCCAAATTGTCATCCCTAATCATTAGTTATTATTAATTAATATTAACATTTTAATATATATATATATATATAAAGTACTAACAGATAATTATTCATATTTATTAATTGTTAATGTAACCGTAACAATTAATAGTAATTAATATTATAAATTCAATTATTAAATACTATTAATTGATAATAATATTTTAATATATATATATATATATTTATATATAAAGCAATATTTAATAATTAATTAGACTCGTTGATTTTTAATTTAACTGTAACCATTAATAATAATTAATAATTAAAATGACAATATTAATTAATTTTTTTAATTAATAGTAATTTATAATTTTAATTTTTAATGGTAATTGGTATTACATTAATATTGCATCCTACTTTTAGTAAAGTCTCATTGATACAAACTTTATTTTTATTTGCAGTCCGGCTGTCCAAAAGTGGCACTCGATGACACCAAGTCAGTGGTCTAGCACCTAGCGACATCGTAACGGAGCTCGACTGTGTATCAGAAACAAGAATTTTGAAAAAAATTGATTTTGTACAATTGACTAATTAGACATCTTTCCTTTAATGTTCTTGATTCCAAATGGTTTCAGAGTAACTTATACTCAATCACTCAAAACACAAATCCAAATTTTTCCTCAAATCAAGTTCAACATACAACTCATCAACTCAACTTACCACATCACAATTAAATATCAAGATAATAATTTAACAGAAACTTAGCTTCCCTTATTCGACAAAGCGATTCCACAGACCCAAGCAACTCTAAGAACACCAAAATGCTTTTAACTCCACAAGATGCTCTATCTATATATATAAACATCACAAAAAGAACCAGGACATACCATTATGATCATTGATCAACATAAACTCAAATAGAAGATGAAAACCTCACATATAAGCAAAAAAAGTCTCACATGCAACGTAAACAAAAGAAGACTAACAGAAATGGTTGAAACTTAATTTACACGAACGAAGAAATTGATTGGTCCAAATTGAAGAGCTCACTATGAGGACCACTCTTACGACCCTAGATATTCAATAAGACGAACAGAGGAAGAAAATCATTGAAAAAAATAAAAAAACTCTAAAAAAGTAATTTCTAAAAAAGTAATTTATTTTAAAATAAAAAAAACTCGTTTATAACAATTTTATTTATACCAAAATATTTTAATATTAAATAATCTAGTCAAACTATTTTTAAATCACTGTCAATTTTAAAATATCATTTTCTAAACTTTTACATTTACCCACAATTATTAGCGAGTTGTCTCTATTTAAGGTCGATATCATGATACTCATTTTCTATTAGCAAATGAATAATTAAGTGAACGTAAAAATAGTGTTTTTTTATCCGTCATATATTTTACATGCAAATGTTTGGATATATGAATAACATGATTTTTTTCCCCTATATTTTTAAACAGTAAAAAAAAAATTTTTAATAACTTTTTTGTCCAAAATTATAAACTAAAATTAATGAAAAACTAAAAAATATAATATGTTTTTAATACTTTTATTATAATTACTAACTTCCACAATAGTTTATTAGCCTTCAAGTAATTATCGATTTTTCAACAGTTAGAATTATGTTATAAATATTAATAAGATTTTATATTCCTATTAGCTAGTGCGGAATGGTCCAATCATCCAAATGTGTGAAAAGTTGCTTAGAAACTTGTAGATTTTTTTGTTTATTAAGCTAATGATATATATAGGTTAAATTATGGTACATGTTTGGACCAAAATCTTTCATAATACGAGAGTAAACTCTTCTTCTGAACACTTTATTTTCCTTATAACATTTCATTAAGAAAAAGACAACATTTTGTAAGTTCCTATTCAGATTTGCAAAGTTTAATAAATTTTAGTTAACAATTACGAAAAAAAAAATAGTAATAATTAGTTATTTTGTAACATATCATTGTGAAACCTAAGATCCACAAATCTCCACGTCTTCCAAATAGTTTAATGCTTTCGCTGTCCCTTCCATCAGAAGGGAAGGAGTTGATAAGATAATGATGCAGACTTTGCCAAAACAACAAGATATTTGTGTCTATACAAATAAAAATATAAATATCCATTTAATTTATATTGATAGAAATTCACTTATAAAATATATATAATTTTACATTTGTCGTCATTCAAATTTAATATAAATAATCATAATTATATAAAATTAAAATTTAATAGTTGAATCAATAAAATTTAATAAAGGATAATTATATATAATAAGAGAATTTTTTTTCTTCTAAGGCAGTTTCTTTTTTCATCTTTGTAATCTCTCCTGCACATTATATAAAAAAATCATTTGAAAGTAAAAAGTAACTTTTGAATTATGTAATTGGGAAATCAAATGAGCTGTGAATTGTGCTATCAAAAGACTTTTTTTTTTTTTTTTAATTTTTTTTTTTTTTAAAGTTTTTTTTTTTTTTTTTTAACTTTTCTATCTTTTGAAAATCATTTTTAACTTTTGGATTAAACAATCCGAAAATTATTTTTAAATTTTAGATTATGTAATTTAAATTTTTGTTTTTATTTTCTAGATTATACAAATTGAAAACCAAAAAAAATGAAAAAATGATATAAAAGTGGTAGGAGAAAATTTATGGAGATACATGAAAAAACTACCTACTTTTTAATGAAAGAAATGTTCAGATGAATTGGATAAGTGATCATTCTCATTGAATAGTATTATTATAGTAGGATCTTAGGTTAGTTAAAGAATTTGCACATTGATTAGATTCACAATAAACACCATAAGATGAGAGATTTGAAGACTTTATTTTGAAATAAAGCAAAGTTTAATTTCAATAAATGCATTAAAGTTCTTACTTTCAACATCAGTTATAGTAAGAAACTCACATGAGAAGTAGCATTCAATCCATGTTGAAGTTTCATACTTTCTAATTATATCTTATTTAACATAAGTTCTATAATGAATATTAAAAAGTTAACAAAACTGGTGTTAAATAACTTCAGTAATATTATTAAGTTCTCTTTATTAACATTTTTTCTTCTTATTGTTGATATTACTTTTTTTGGTAGAAAAAGTTTTTAGTTGGAGCATTTTGAACCAAAGTAGTTCATAGTAATGCATTTTCGTACGCATATTTTTCATTTTAATTTTTTTTTGAACACTTGAACATAGGTTTTTGTTTTGTATACGGTTTTTAAACTTAAGAAGTATTAAGCCTAAATATAATTAAAAGTTTTAAAATCAGATCAATGTAAAAAAAAAAAAAAAATAAATTTAAAAAAAAAAAAAAAAAAATAAAAAAAAAAAAAAATTAAGTTTGATAAAAGAAAAATAAGGAGTAAAACATTTGAATCCAATTGTTTACGCATAAATCAAAGACTAATTGCAAGAGCCAAGTTGAAGAAAATGCCAAATGCTTAAAACCAGATCATAATCTTCACATTCATCACTTTCATTTTTTTTCTGAAAGGGGTATTCACTTTCATATGACAAGTTTTAAAAGAAAAAAAGAAATAGAAAGTGTATGCATGATGATTACATTGTCGTAGAAAAGGTTAACCAAACTAGAAATGTTCAAAAGAAAAAAAAGGTGTCCATTCATGTAAATATTATATCAGTTTTGCTTTCTTGTTTTTGTAAGAAAACATGTTTAGATCTTTATAATATCCAAATGTTTCATTTTACAGAAAATATATCATTTTTAAACTAATTGATTTGAGATAAAAAAAAAAAGTTGGAGAAAGAAATGTTTTATCCTTCTATATTATGTAAAAATGTGAAAAAGAAAGTGTAAAGGGTAAATATTCCACATGCTTAAAAAAATCAACAGTTTTCACTAGCTTCTTCTAACTTTTTCTTGTTAAATTTAGAAATTTTGCTATCATCATCAGAAATAAAATGTGTAAATTTATATTTCAATATTAAAAAGTTAAGTGGAATACCAACTCTGCATCTCTGCAACTTCAAACGTATATCAACTTTGTTTTGATGGCCAAAGGAAGAGCAAAACAATCATGTAGTGATCATATTCCTTATTTCTAAATCACAATAGGTACTTAAGCAATAAGTTTATGGTTTTTAGAAAATCATTGTATTTGTTTTTCTTAAGATTGTGTTGGAACTATGTCAAAATTATGTAAGCAGAAAAAACAATTGAATTGGACACTTCATTGATACGTATCGTACAAGTGTCAGACATGTATCGTGTTCGATATGTGTCGAACATGGACACACCATTTGTGAGACGTCTTCAAGTTTTATAGGTTAAATTATAGTATACAAGTGAGTGTAAATTTCATCTTAAAAATCAATTCTAAAGTTGAAATAAATTTAAAGTTTACTTCTCGGCGCGCTCCCCTTTATTTCACAAGAGTTCTTACTTCAAATGACTATTTGTGAAATTGAATGAGTCATAAGTCTACATTTTAACACTTTAACATATGTTGCTACTAGTTAAATAAAAGTGGGTCAATTTCATGTTTTGTCTATATTTGGGTAACAGACTCCGTGTTTTAGAGAAGTGGCATGTAATCTTCTTCTACCTTATTGTGACGGAGCAGAAGAAAATATATGGTTTTGTTGATGCTATGTATTTAACAATTGTGTCAATGAAGTATGGAAAAATCATGTGATAGTGGAACTCAACTGAATCCTAACATTGGAATGAAGCATGAGATGGGTTGGTTGATAAGGAAGTAGTTAAAGTTACAGAAAAAACTTGGTCCTACTGAATTTTTGACAGAGTATGTGTGGTGATAGAAGTTTCTCAACTCAAGCAGGGAGAATATTTGAGGTGTGTTGGACATTAGCAGGTACTATTTTGATTTCCTCAGTTTTTCCTCTGCATTGCTGGGCCATAACACCCAATCCAGACACAAGGTAATCATCAAATAAGTTCTTACGTAAGAAACCGATTTAGATTTGGAGCCAGATCTTGCAATTCTTTCAAAGTCTTCTTCTTGGATGCAAATGATTATATGTTGCAAAAGTATTATACTTTTGGTAAGTTTATATGTTGCTGATAAGGTCTACTGAATTCAATGTTTATAAGCCAAAATTAGTCAAACAATTCATATTGTACCAATGATTCAGATATCTTAATTAGACTAAAGCATTATATGTACATCAAGTTGTTATAGTAGTTTGCATATTTTACTTCAATGATGAATACACATATTGGATATATTTTCTTAGGTTTACTTACGTGTGGATGAATTTTGAGTACAAACCCGAATGCTGGATTGATATGTTTTGTGGATTGAGTGAGGTTTTAGTGAGATTTGTGGAAAGAGGTAACCTTGTAGTAGGTTTTTGTTCTCTTTTTCAATTTTTTCTGTGTTTTTTTTAATGATCGGGACAACCTTATTGTCCCAATTAATTCATATTTGTTACTATTGATAAAAAAAATCAGCAAAGTTAGGATGAATTGGAAAGTCCATTTTGGTAGGCATTTATAGGTGGGATTCCAAATTCCAGTCACAAATATGATTTCTTTAGTACTGGATCCATGCAGTTTGGAGCATTAAAAGAGTCTAAAGGGAGTACGTCTATGCTAGATCTGCTAGATAACATTAATGGTAAGGTTTAATCAAATCACTTCTCTAAATATTTGATTATATATAACTTTTATTAATCACTTTCCATTTCCATTGCTTCAGGTTACATCCATGATTGTTTAACTTTCGTATTTTACTTCTTCCTCTTCCAATCACAATTTCCTCATTTGGAAAAGTTATGAAGCTTCTAAACTCCAACTGTTTCATACAAAGATCATCAAACCTTTCCATTTATACCTTTAAGGAGACTAAACCTGAACCTTAGATATAAAGTACAAATTTTTTACTGGATTTTTTATACAGTCATTTGCCAAGCAGTAACAATACACTAATATTAATACTTCAAAAATCTTTTTTTAAAACGTTAAAATCAATGTCTATCAATCGTAGCAAAAGAACAACACAACAAAAATCCAGAAGAAAATCCAAATTGGATCAAACTTTGGCCAATAAAGCATGGATCTGGATTTCCTGCAATTGCTTTTTCCATATGCATTCAGGCTTTCTGCAGGTTGAAACGATTGAATGAAGAACAGATTACTTGTATTTTATCCCAGTAAAGCAAACTCCAAAAACACATTCAAGATCATCTAACGGCTACAATAGGCAAACTTTACAGCACTGATTCCGGTTCCTAAAAGGTAAAAGAAGATGTCGCTCATAGTACAAATAAACAAATTTTCAAGCAAGTGAAATAAACTGTGAAGGCACAGTACCGAAGACAATCAAGTGCTACCAACTTTGTTGCCTTGTTTGTATCTAGTGTCCTCAGAAACCTCACTGTGGTGATAAGTTAAAGATCCAGAAACTTTATTGAAAGACACTAGAAGTCAAAGGAGATTGGTTTTCAATGTAAAAGGTTCTAAACATAGTCATTTTTTTTAACCCTTTTCGGCCAAGAACAAGAGAAAACAAAATTTAATGGATTACATATACAAAGACAGTTAGCTAGTCGCTGTATTACCTTACAATATGAAGGTGTTGCTTTAGCCAACCTACATTTAATTAGTTTACAGAAGTTGCTAAAAAAAAATGAGTTTTTGTTTACAAAAATGTTACCTTTTATCTAGTTTCTCTCTTTTTTATGTATTTTCTTTACTTCTATATAGACATAATGAATGTAATTGTTCATGGATGGATGAAAATGAACAGCATTTTTGCAGGCACTACAAAGGAAAATGAAGAAGGCATAACTCAGATGAATAAATTTAAACCTACCAATTTATTAGATTTGAAGATAAAACAACCCTACAGGTAGGAGAATTTGAGAGAAAATATGTACTGTTACTTTTCATGGTTGAGTAGCATTTATAGCCATTACAAAGAAAGAAAGGAAGAGTAGTTCACAACACCACTGTGGTGGCTGTGATGTACTAATTTAGTCTTCTAATCCCTTTATCTATAATTGAGCAGCATCCTCAGTTTTTTGACATCTGTGATCTACTCTGGCCTATGCTATGCTATGCTATCACCATCTTCTCTTCACAATTAATCACCTACAAAGACAACAGTACAAAACTACATGTAATTAATTTATATCTTCAACATTCAAATTCAAATTTTCATGTAGATGCCTTAGAAAAATAGAGTACTAAGCACATGACAGTAGCACTGTGCATCCAACATGGATGGCACATGGGCCATGTACGGTTAAATTATTTCCCATCCCTGCATATATTTAAATATAATTTACATTTTGAACCAACACACAGCAACACCAACACCAACAGAGGCATAAAAGTCATAAGGTTTTGGAATTATTGACCAATGATAAAGTTATTGATGCAACGGAAAGATTGAAAACTTAATATCCAATTTAGTGTTTATCAGAGAATAGACAAAAGTATTACCGACACTGTCCCACATTATATATTATATATATACATATTTTTATATCAGGTAACCCTGTCATTGATTATTCATGGGTGACCTAAGCCTTGCCCTATGAAGGTTGAACACAGTTCAGTCTCAGTGCTTTCAACTTCAAGAAAAATAAACTTTTTATATAAGCAATTGTTCTATCACTTATCCTTTTGATTGTCAAATATACTTTAGAGAATTTTATTTTTCTATCAGTCACATGCACTGTGGCATTCCCAGCCCCAAAACATTCCCATATCCTTAACTCAAATCTATCCTAAAATACTCATTCAAACAAAATCTTAAAAACAACGAATCATGTTAACAACATTCAAGATTAAAAATTATTCCAAAATCACATGCATGCAGCCGTTTTCAGATGCCCTGAACGATTCAGAATCTGTTTGATTGTATGGATGTATGAATAAAAGATATAGAGATGAATTTTGAAATCTCAGATAAATAAGAGAAAAAATGATTTTTTATTTTATTCTAAAAAGTCATTTTTTCCTATTTCTCCTTTACTTTCTTTGTAAGCTAAGAATTTAAAAGAAAAGACAACCTTTTTTTTTATCTTTTATTGTTCTGTCATCCAATGAATACGAAATCAATCTTTTGCATAAATTTCCGCCAATGCATGTTTTTCATTTAATTCACATAAAGTAAATGGTCCTTTATTTTGTCAATTTAAAAAAAAAATTAAAGAAACCATTTCTCATGTGAACTAAAACAAAACAAAAATTTCGTTTACAATTACAGCACACAGAGACAGAAATTCAATCCATCTATAAAGAATAAAAGTCCGCACCAACAGAAAAAAAAAATTGAAAACAGACAACAACAGAGAAAGAAAGAAAAGTCTTACATCCAAGTGCGTGTGTCGTCCTTTCATTCAATCAGAAGATGGTATATAGAGTAAAGTTATTGAATTTTAAAAATATTATTTTTAATGCAAGACAGATTTTTCGACTAAAATTGAGCATAAGCAAGAGCATAATCCATAAGAATATTAAAAAAGATAAACCATTGAATTGTAAAACACAGATATCAAAGTGTGTGGTCAATGAAAAAAGAAAATAATTTTGAAAACACTCTAATCGAAAGGAAACAAATTGAGAGTTTAATTCTTACAAGGACAGACATTTTCTCTCATTGGGGTCTTTAATCGGACTTGTGGTTGTCCAGCGGCGGATCAGAGTGGTGGTCACCGGCGACGTAGTGGAGGAGCTCCTCTGCGGGTTTATGAATGGAAGCATCGGAGTTAGGGAAAGTTTGGGTTTTGGCGAAGAAGAGAACGAGGAGGAGGAAGAGGGCGGTGGAGAGAAAGAGAGGCCAGAAATAGGCCAAGACGTTGAGGAACCTGGGTGCCAGATAGAGGAAGGAGAAGATAGAAAGACACACCAAGATGGCACTTCCGATTTGGTACCTGAACTTCAACAGTTCTTGTTTGATCTCCATTGAAGAAGATGAAGAAAAAAGGAAAAGGAAAGGGTGGTACTGTGATAGCTAGAGAGTGACGATGGTGTGGTTGTGAAAGCGATGTGCTTGTGAGTGAGTGAGTGTGTGAAGAAGAGAGATTTATAGTGCTGTGTGAGGAAAAAAAAAAGTAAAAAGATAACTTTTTTTTTTTCCTTAGTAGTTAGATATTAAGAATTATTGTCTGTTTATTGATTTAAAATAAAAACATTATGAAAAGAAAGCTTTTAGAAACAATAAAGTTTTTTAAAAAGACATGTTATTATTTCTATTAAATTATTTAATATGGTTATAAAATGAACATTTTGGTAAAAATAACTGATTATTTTTTAACATATTTATAGACAATAATTTGCTTTTATTCAAAAAAATAAAGTTTAGTCAGTTATAAAAGTCATAATTAACATAATTAATATTATAAAAGGTATGGTTTTCTGTACTTATAAAAAATAATTTAAAGTAGAGAGTCACTTTTATTTAGATGTGCAAAGTTGTACTACTTTAATTCATCAAACAATATCAAAATTTTCTAGTTTTTAATATGTTAAAAAATTAGTTATATTTTCATTCTTTTTGTTTCGGCATAATGATTTTTATATTAATTACTTTTTTGAAATTTCTTAATAAATCATGCTTGAAAGTTAATTTAATATTAAATTATAAGTTTAGAAACTAATTTGTTATTAAATTATGCTATAAAATATAATTCACACGAAGTGGTTCGTATTTTGTAACGCTAAAAAATTAAATTTTTCTTTTTTCGAACGGTCATTACCTAGGTACATGGTCCGAAACAAAATAGTATTTTAGAAGAAAATAAAACAAAAAACATTGTGGTTACGTTTGCAGAGATTCCCTTTCAGACATTTTTCACCATCGTGTCTGCCGATTGTTTTTTACTGTGCTGAAATGACCAGAATGGACTTTCCCTTCGAGGGTCCACATTTGTTCTGGATTATCGTGTGTCTTCTTCGGTTTGTTACTTTGATTTTCGAGTTCCTTAATCAAGTCTAATTCCTCAGTAAATTACAAAATTGATTTTGTATTAGATTAAAATGATTTGAAGAATAGTTTATTTTTTAATGTGTGATATGAAGAAGTTTATTATACTTTTTATTTATTATACTTTTTATTATACAACTTTATTATTGAATTAAAATTTCAATGTCAATGGGATGTTTGTTTACATATGTATTAATGAGTAATGACTTAAGCGTTATCAATTAAATATCTAATTAGTGGTTTATCTAACAAATGTATTGTTTAAGTCATAGTTTGAAATTAAAATAACAAACATTGAAATAATTTTCTCATATCTAAAAGTTGTTAATCATGTGAAATGTTTCTTGAAGATGCATAACTTAATATATTATAACACTTGAATGAGAAGAATTGATGTTAACTCTCTTTATAGTAAGAATTGAAGAGAGTTCAAACACTTAGTTGGAAGTTGAAGTAAATAATAATAGGTTAAAAGTTATATTATTTTTCTCTATATATGTGTGTGTGAGTATTGATTTATATGAGTGATTTATTCTAAGTTATAATGTTACAATCTGTAAATGATGTTTTAAAAATCACCTTAAGATAACGGATTATGTTTTTCTTTCATTATTTATTTATTAAATATATTTTCTTTAAATATTTTGAATTTTGGAATTTTGCGACTACACATTTTTGTTTCTTTATAACGAAAAGCATCCCGAGGAAGTCATGCCATCAATGATGATAATGCATGCAATCGTATTGGCGAACAGTTATAACGCCTATCTACATTAATTAAATTATTTTTGTTACTATTATTTTATAACTTTTTAATATTTTTTTAATTTTATATTACGTTTCTCTGCTATGTATTCATTTCTCGAGATTATTTTGACAGTTATTGCATCTCTGCTATGTATTCATTTCTCTGGTTTATTTCAACAGTTATTGCATTTTATTTGAGATCGATAGTAATAAGCCTATGAATTCAATTCAATGCTTAATAGATGCAATAACTCGTTCATGCACATAAGTGTTCAAGTCAAACTCTTTTTTTTTTGGAATTTTATTATGCAAACATCAAATTTTGATAATTGATTAGTTTAGTTAAAAGTATTTTATTATTCATCTACTTTTGTTATCTTTTTACATATATTAAGAGGAAATATGATTTTACAAATATGATATTTAAATGTTTTATTATTAAGAAATCAAGTTATAAATAAAATTTTTACTAAAATAAATTTTATTTCATAAAAATATTAATCTTTTTAAAACCCCTTTTTATTAATTTTTTTTTTTGTCATTTTTCTAAGATCCAAGCTCACCTTAGCATTTTGGTGTAGACGTTAGAAGTGGGTTTTAAACCTAACTCAACCCCACAAACTCGGCTTGTAAGGTGAGGTGTCGATTTGAGACTTCCAACACACCCCGTCACGCCGAGGTATATTCATCTCGTGCGTGGACAAGAAATTAGTGGGTGGTCCGTTAGCGACCCGATATCGGGTGGAATAGAATGTCCAAGAAAGTTCGCTAGGATAGGCTTTAACTTGGCTATGATACCATGTTGGAAGTGGATTTAAAGCCTAACTCAACCCCACAAAACCGGCTTGTAAGGTGAGGTTTGCACCTTATAAGGTGAGGATTGCACCTACTTATATATTGTGAGTTAGCCTTATCTCTAGTCGATGTGAGACTTCCAACAGTAGAAGACAACAAAACTAACTGATTAATTTTGTGAATAGAGTAATATCATTTTTTTGCTCTTGAGTCAGTTTTTATTCTGTTGCATGTGATCTTTAGAGGGTTTGCATGTGAGTTTTGGTCGTTCCATTTGAATATCAATCCTTTTGTGATAATGAAGGTGTCTTCAGATATTAATCTGAATTTTTTTGTGTAGTTAGAACAAATTGTGAGATTTGAATCGTAAGGAGTCATTTTGGGTGTGTGAACTTTACTTTTAAGCTAAGGGAAGTTGGTGAATTATAATTGCTAAAACGGTTTCCTAGTTTGAGTATAATATAACTGCTACAATGTTGATTTGGTATGATAAATTTTGAAATGATTATTTAAAAGACATTGTTTCTAGCTTATGAAAAGTTGAGTTATAATGTTATCACATTGTACGTATTTCCATCCGTGTGCGCATGTGCATGTGCATGTGTGTGTCTATGATGTATGAATTCTGTGAATGATGAGTGTATAGTGACTTCCAAGGGAGGAAGTGTTATACTGAGTTGAGTTTATGATGTATTGAATTATGATTCAATGAGATTATCCTCAGTGGCAACATTGTTGGAGGAGCCAAAATAATACATCCAAAATTTATACATTTAATTATTGTTAGAATATAATAAAAATGAATACATAATTTAGTATAGCGATAACTAAAAAAGAAATCATGCATATCTAAAAGATTCTTCGTTCCTTCAGATCCCTAAACTTATCAATAATTGAATCAGAACTAAATTTTCAGTTATTTCTTGTTCAATGTAAATAATCATATTGTCGGCAAGAAATTCATCTTTCATTATATTCCAATCTTGTTTTGATAATCTTCATTGCAGAAAATGATCATTCTGTTGTAGTTGTAGAGACGGAAAAAGTTAAAATAAGATGAACTAAAGGATCAATCAAGTAGAATGTCCTTGACTTTCTTGTTATTGACAAAGATTTACATAATTCAAGCATGGTTGATAAATTCTTCAAATTTGGATGGTTAGGAACATCAATAATAAAATGTTGAAGTTGAAATTTTAAACTAATCTTCTCTTGCTCACTAAAATCTAAAGGATAATATTTGTTCACAAGAGTGCATATATCCTTAATGTTAAAAGCTTTCTAAGCATCTTTAGGAACTAAAGCATTGCTTATAGTTAAAAGTTCCATTGTTTGCTCATTAAACCTATCATTTAATTCTTGCAACCGCTTGTCCACTGTAACAAGAAATATATTCACCCTAAAATGATGTTCCAAAGAAGTGACATGATCTTTTTGATGTCGAGAACAACCATGACGTGCAACATAAGTAGAATTAAAATCAGGAATATCAATATCATGTTGTTCACAAAAGAATACCACACTTTTTAATAGATTTTGCCAACCATCTATAAACTTTTGAATCAAAATTTTAGTATAACAAACTAATTGCATAGCATTCAGTATATCCTGAGACTGTTTCTGCAAAGCTGGGCAAAGAGAGTTAGTAATTCCTATAATCTCTTTCATCATGTGTAAAATTAATATGAACTCAAATGAAGACAACATATTAAATGCAGCATCAACATCACTCCTTTGAGAATAAGTTGATCCATCAACAATAATTTTTTGAAGAACCATACAAGATGCTTTATATTAACCTTTTTCCATGATCTAAAACCTTGTTTTAGTAAACACATCTGACCCAAAATGGCCATCTAGCTTTGAACTAAATAGATAACATGCCAAATAAGCTCCATCAGTAGTCGGGGAATACTCTAGCCAAGAAGGAAAATTTTTAAATCAATTAGATTGAAATCTCCTTGGATGTTTTTCCTTATAAAAATGATAGTTTTCAAGTTGTATTTAATATGGACCTCGTTTTAAATAAGCTCTTCGAATCTCATCTCTTTGGGCTCATTGGATATTCTTATATTTGAAGACGTTTACTTGGATCACATTCCAAAGAATTAATATGAAACTCCTCACCTATAATTCTTTGAACCTTAAAAAAGGGCTCATATGATTGAACAATTGGATTATTATCATGCTTCAAAATATCTAGAAGAGTTGAATTTGTCCTGTTTTCATCTTCACAGATAGCTTCCTTTTTTTCACTTTTACGAGATTAATCTATTCTTTTATTCTTCATCAATATACCGATTTAAAAAAATAAGACTAAAAAATAATTTGTCATAATCTAATAAAAAATTGAGAGACGTAAATACCAAAAGAAAATTCGATGATAATCAAACTATACTTAAAATCCAATTATAAAAAACACACAGTACAATATTTTTTTCCTATGTTCATAAAATAAAAAATTTAATATACAATAGACTCTTTAAATAAATTATTAAACTAATATTTCACTATCAAGTGAGACAAGAAAGAATTACCTACTTTTTTATTTCTTTGAGAATGGAAGATAACAATTGAGAGATGAGAGCAAAAATAATAGATTTTTTTTCTCTTCGGAAATAAAAGAAAATAGGTAAAAATGAGTGATGAGAACAATTTGTGAGAAACTCAAGACACATAATGAAACCAATTTTAAAATCCAGTTATAAAAAACATACAATACAATACTTTTTCTTCTATGTTCATAAAATAAAAAATTAATATAAAAGAGGCTCATTAAATAAATTATTAAACTAATATTTCATCAAGTGAGACGAAAGAATTACCTTCTTCTTTTCTTCCTTTAGAATGCAAGAGAACATAGGAGAAATAAGAGCAAAAAAATAGATCTTTTCCTCTTCAAAAACAAAAGAAAACATGTGAGAATGAGAAATAATTTGTGAGAAACTCAAGCCATAATGGAAAAAAAATAATAAAAATATCTTGATAAATCATTTTATTCTTTATTATATTTGATTTTATATTTTATTATTTAATAACATTAATTATTATGTTTATTAATATAAAAAAAAAATTGGGGGGGAGGGGGGGGGGGGGCGGGGGCCCCCTTTTCACAATCCTTTACCATTGATTATCCTGGCTCTAGTATCCAACTCATATAAAGGAAGATATTTAATTGTGAGATTCCTACACTATTGGAAATATATGAAATAACTACGGAGATAGACTACAATGAAGTGGTTACATTTTTGAAATTATTGACAAATAATAGACTATAGTTTTATGTGAATCGTAGTCAATATTGTCTTGAATAATTTAACCTAGTTCATTTTTACTCTTGCCACGAAAGCCATTATTGTCTCTCGTTGTTATTGAATGCAAACTTTTCCTCCTTTGCCACGAAAGGTGAGGTTTTCCACTCTTCTTCTTTTTCTTACTTTGACTTGGTACCTCCCTTATTGTCCTTCACTCAGGTTCACATCTCCTTCCTTCTCATTTTCTTCCTCCTCCATTTGTATTTTTCCTCTCGCCTAACCTTAAACTATTGTTCATGTTTGGCTATTTGTGTTGTAGTGACCATACACATCATTGTTACCCTTTTCCGTGATTGTGTTGCTACTCACCTTGGTCTAGCTCATGTTCTTATATAACCACGCCCCTAGGTTTGCATTCCCCTCTTCACAAATTTTAATGCATTTAAAAAATTTGTATATGATATTTTTTATTATTATATGAATTATTATGTGTTATTTAGATTATTTATTGTTTGAATATGTTATTTAGTATAATTTTTTTTGTAATTGGTTTATTGTATGTATAGATTTAGTTTGTTTAATGTTGAGATTAAGTTCTATTTCTGTTCAAGTTTCTTAATTAGGAGCAGTGCTAAATAAAAATCAAAAGGATGATAGACTATGATTATTGAAAAAATCATAACATATAAGTGATAATAGCCTACGATTCTCCCAATAACTATAGTTTATAAGTGACTTTTAGACTATGATTTCAATTGTAGTCTAAAAGGCTTGTTTTTTACTACGGTCTTATATACTACGATTTTGTAACCGTAGTCTATGACCTTTGTTGTACTAGTGTTGGTGGAACAATTATTGAGGGAGAGATTATTACATAATGTATATCAATAACAATATAAAAGTCCATTAAAGAAATGAGATATCCTAATGTTATCGATAGCCTAAATCAAATAAAGTAAAATATTATATGATGAGAAGTTGAAGGAGCTTCTTATGTCAAGGATTTTTTTATAGCAGGTGAAAGGTATTATCATGATATATATAGAAAGTTAAGGTCAATTTAAAATGTTTTTGATAGACCAAGTGTTAGTCTTTGGTAACACCCTGTTTACTCCATAAACATATTTGAATCCTTTAAGTAATAACTACACTCCCATGTTGGTTTGCAAGCAAACATTACTAGCACCAACAACCTTTTATACACCATCATGACTCATCTTCAACACTCCAAAATCACCAATAGTGATAGATGTGATGAACTCCTTCCTTGGTGTAATGTGGAGTGTAGCACCACTATCAATTATATCCATACTCCCATTAGATACAAGATTATCATATTCATAGTCAAGAAGAAGAACAAGATTGTTCATGTAGTAGTAGTAGTACCACAATCATCATCATGATCATTCACTTTTTGCTTGCTTCTTTTGCCTTTGTTCTCCTTCTTCCATTGAAAATGGTATCTTTGAATGTGCCCAGGTTTATTACGATAATGACACTTCATATTCTTGACTTGCACATGCTCCTGCTCTTCTGACTACCACCCTTCAATTCCTTTTTCTGACTCATTCCCCTATTTTCTGTGACAAACAACTCAAACTAAGAAGAAGAACCGTGTGTCATCCTTCTTATCTCTTCATTAAGAGCGCCACTATTTGTCATTTGGAAATAAATAATGTCATTAGGGGTTGAGTTTGTAATTGAAATATGAAATATCCCCACGACTCTACTAGACTATTTAGTAGTCATAGCACAAAAAACTTCATGATAATAAGTGATTTAAAATGGAAGAATCCTCCTTGTACCTCAAATTCATCGATCAATTCAACAAATACAATTTTTTGTAACTAACTTGGAAGTATGTAAGGACTCAATCTTTTACCACAAAGTTCTAGAATGCATCTCATTATCAATGCGATTATAAAATTGTCTCGTACATATTGTTGATTAAAACCCCCACAGTTATTGCTTCTTAAAGTCTCATTCTTAGCAATTATTTATAAGCCATTAAAATTCATTTAAGTGATCTAAAATGGAAGGACCCTCCTTGTCCTTAAATTCATCGATCAATTCAACAAAAACAATTTGTTGTTCCTAACTTAGAAGCATGTAAGGACTCAATCTTTTACCACAAAGTTCTAGCATGCGTCTCATTATCAATGCGATTATAAACATTGTCGTGTACATATTGTTGATTAAAACCCAATAGTTATTGCTTCTTAAAGTCCTATTCTTTATCAAATATAGAATTCGACTTCTCTGTATTAAATACTAGAAGATGCAATTTTCATAATGATAATATGTACTATTTAAAGCAATGGTATTTGTATTTGTCTCCATCATTCAAGCAAGTGAATATAGCCCTAAACCAAGAAGCTGTTATGCCACTATGATGGGGAAACAACAACAACAACAACAAAACAACCAAAAGTAGTAAAGTATGCAGCAAAAATAATTCTCCAAAACTAGCGAAAATTTGTTACAAACAACAACCGAAAATTTTAGCAATAATCAAAAAAGGAAGAGACCAATATTTTAACGTGAGAAAATCATCTCAATGTGAGAAGTAGAAACTCTTAAACACAAATCATACAATTAAACTCCACTAAAATCAAATACGGGTAAAAAGAATCAAAGTAAAAACACAAATAAATGTTTACAATCAAGCAATACATCAAAGCAATAATGTTTCTAGTTGAAAAACAAAGAAATAAACTTAAAATAGAGCAATAGTACAAAACTAATTTCTCCGATCACAAATCTCCCATGATTTCCAATGATAAAAATAATAATAATCATAATTCAAAATTTTAACTTGATCCAAAAAACAATAATTGTAATTTAACGAGGTGATTAAATATTAATATGCCAACCAATTATTGGCAAATTATGTGGTTGAGGGGAGGAGGGCATGCCCCCAATTTTTTTTATGTGTATAAATTAATAGATAAATAAAAGTAACTTTTTTTAATTTTAATATATTATATATTCGGCACCTCCAAAATTTTTATATACTCATAAACAAGTTTATGCACCCTTTTTGAAAATCCTGTACTGCAATTAATGATTTTTCTACCTTTTAACTCCTCTCTGTATAGGAAGGAATAACAACTCTTGAACTTTGATAACCCTACACGCAACTCACAAGATAAGGGATAAGGGGAAGGATCTCTACTTGATTTCTCCACTCAATATATGTGAACACTCCAAACAAATACTTACACTTTTATTTCACCAAAATTGTGACCTAGATACACTTAACTCCTATTATTACAAAGACTTGGTCATGGGAATGTAGTCAAACTAGGGAGTAGTAGTTACAAATAAGGACTCTAATTTACTCCTGCAAACCAAACTAAGATGTTTATCCCCATGTTAAATTAAATAAAGAATTCAAAGTGATTTTATTGCAACCTAAGCCACATGAAGAGTTCTTATGATTTTATTGGTTTAATATCCCAGTTCCATTTCAAAATTAAAGTACATAAAATGGTGACAATTCAAACAATAAAAACATATATATAACAACGATTACATTATTGTGCTTCAAGATTTACCAGATACCAGTAGACCTATCTTCAAGAATTAATATCATGAAAAAGAGGCAAAATGGTCGTTGTTGGAGTATTCCACGAGAGGTATTTTGTTAATAATCCAATAGTCTTCACTTCGCTCATCACATAATCTTTCTACAAACTGTTCATGCATATCATAAAGATAAAGCTTTTCAAGATGCTTCAAGTTTTGTATATCTCTGGGGAGCCTTATCATTTGATGGCATCTCCCTATCTTCAATACTTCAAGACAAGGAACTTTTCCCTTACCAATCTCTATGCTCTTCAACTTTGGCAACAATCCTAAGTACAAAACCTTCAGTTTCAACCATCCATTTCTGAAATGCAACTTTTCACCTTTATATGCATCATACAACTCAAGGTGCAACAACTGTGGCAGCTCCTTAAGGTAATCTAATGGATCTTGCTTTAGATCAGACCACTTCAAGTACAATCTGATAAGATTTGGAAGATTTGATATCCATGTTGGAAGTGTTCCTAAACGCCCATATAGGTAAAGGCGTTTAAGGGACAGTGGAGGATACCTTAAAGATTCTAACTTTAGCATGCCTTCTTTTCCCAAAGCCCCAATGCTCAGAGAACATAGATTCATCATGTGCTCTATAGAATTGCACAGTGCTTCACCATGTTGTGCTTCTAGCTTTATAATTCCCAACTTCCTTAACTTGGTTAGTTTTTGCAGTCCCGTTATTATGCTACCACCACTTACATCTAAATATGATAGATTCTGCAATGATTCTAGATTTTGAACTCCTTCACTTAACCTTAGTCCTTCTAAACAGTACAATTCTAAACTTTGATCACTGACATAGTAAGCTAGGAGATGGCGTAACTTGACAAGCTTATTGATCTTCACTTCATGCACTTTAGTTTGTTTTAGGTCTAGAGTCTGCAGATTCTCTAGGTTTCCAATGGACTTCGGAAGTGACTTTATGTTGGTGTTCCTTAGGCTCAAGTATTTCAAGTTGAATAGATTTCCAACTTGTTCAGGAAGAACATCAACAGATAGACATGCAT
>Ga0214542_1003428_pt1 | contig 32403 bp, 17 predicted proteins | sample CNSS1metaG_FD_160096 | JGI IMG/M metagenome (GOLD analysis project Ga0214542, IMG submission 160096) | Root nodule microbial communities from cowpea collected in UCLA plant growth center, Los Angeles, California, USA - CNSS1 | ecosystem: Host-associated > Plants > Roots > Nodule | place: USA...
ATTTTCAAAATTTTCATATATTTTCCTTCAAATAAAGCCAAATAATAAATAATATTGGCGTATTTTCAACCAATTTTATCGTCATGTTTCAACCATTAAAACCGTTTAAATAAAATATGCAAATAAAAACATGTAAATAAAATTACGCTTTAAGAGATATGATCAGTGTATTTTCAGTAATAAATTTTTTTACATTACATAAATATAAATATGTCTGGTATATATCTGAAAAACATTACTGCATATAAATTTTAACTTTATAAGGACACCTTAAACTTTCACACTCACACGAGTTACTTTTAGTCTACACCTATATACTTTCTATCAAATAGTGGAGGCAATCCTAATTTTAGTTTGTGTTCTGTGTACCTCACATTTTCTATCAAATATTATTTTTTGGGATCATCTTTGTAGCATCTATTTATTAAATATTTTCTCACATTGCCTTTCTTTTCTTATCTCAACTATTATCACCACATGCTTTTCACATTCCTCTTTTTCTTGAAAAACAAAAGTTTCTTTTTTTAATGTAAATTGATTCAATTTAACATTAAAATTATAAAAATAGTGTAAATGTTAACATGACTTTATTAAGAGGAAGTGGTTTGATTATATGTGATTTTACTTGAGTTGAATTAAAGTCCTTTGTATATGACATAACTTTGGTGTGGGGGGAGAAAGTTGGTATAATGTGATATGACTTTGATTAATATAATAATTTTTACATTAGGAGTAAGTTGTATTGAAATGATACGACTTTGGTTGTTTATTGTTTTTTAAGAAGTCATGTGATGTTGATATGACTTCAGCGTAGAACGGAAGTAGTTTTAGTTTGGAGTGGCTTATGTACTAATGGGTATGTATTAAAATCGTGTGAAGTTGACATACCATAAAAAAATCTTTCATTAATAATCTAGTAAAAATAATAATTAGTCACTATAATTACTAATTTAGATACAAATTTATAAATTAATAGTTATCAGTAACTAAAATAGTTTCAAAAAATTATAATTAATATTTAAATTGATAATTAAAAATAATTTCTATTATGAATTAATCTCTAAATTGATCATTAATATTATCTATTTATGTTTGGGTTGTCAATAAAGAATTGATTTCTCAATTAATCTTTAATTACGAAATTGGTTTTTAAACATTTTTTTTTATCATAAAATTTGCCACTCCTTGATATTTTTCTTGTAATGACAAAACTTTAGTTTTAATCAGGTGTTTTTTTACTCCTGATTAGATGGTACAAGTTAACCATAATTGTTTAGGTATGGCATGATTGTTGTGTTGTAGGAATTTAATTGCTTTTTTTTCAAATTCAATTTAATTGAATAGAAAATAAATATTTTTCTAATTATTTAATTAATTTTTTTAACTAATTAAATGAAAATAGAAATATTAAATAGAAGTAAAATATAATTATTTTTTAATTAAGGTTGAAGAATAATATTGTTACATTTAGGAAAAAAATTATTTATGAGATAATATGTCTCAAGAAGGTATGGGTGGCAAAATGGACTGACCCGATTGATTGTTGGCCCAACAAAAATGGACCGGGTCGAATTAGCTTACGACCTAAAAATGGGTCTGGTTAAATTGTGTAACCCATCCCACAACAGACTGACCTAACAAGTTAGCTTGCCAGTTTTGATTTTTTTTTTATGCACATAGATTATAGAAGACAGAAAATTTGCATATAGGAAGATAATGAAACAAAATGGAACCCAAATTAGCAAAATGGAGAAACACCAAGATCAGTACAACCCAAATCAAACAAAACAAAATTTGGGCAAAATCAATGTAAAACGTGGGAATCGTTGTCGTTATAAGCCTCCTCTCTCAATCTCACTCTCCCTCGCGTCGAGGTGGTGGTGGTCGTTGTCCGCCCTCTTTTGATCTAGTTGTCCCTCACGTTTAGGTGGTGGTCACTGTTGTTGTTTTGCGCCTCCTCTCTTGGTCTGCTCTCTCTCGTGTAGAGGTGATGGCCGTCGAGGCTGTGTGCCTCCTTTTTGTCTCACTCTCCCTTGTGATTTCTATGTTTTATTGTGGATTGTTCTAGACAACTTTGTGAGCATGTATTAAACCAACCTCACGATTGCCTCCAAGACCAAAGTTATAGAGAGTTTACATACACTAATGTAAAAGTTGGATTTTATGATGATTTATTATGGCAGTTGTAATCCACCCACCATAATAAGTGAAACAGTAGCAAAATTGTAAATATGATGAGATTATTTATGTCTGTTGTACATAGAACCAGCATAAAGGTAGAAACAATGACACTTTGTAATAAAGTACATGGCTTTCTATACCGATTATATCTAGAACCAGCATAGAAAGTGAGAATGATGACATATTTGTAATAAACTACAATGTCTATGTCAGTTTTGCTTATAACCAGCATAGAAAGTGAGATATTATATTATTTTAAATTTAAAGGAAAGATACTATGTCGATTTTTCACTATATTAGGCATAATATGTTTAATTTCCTTTTTTCCCTAACATTCTTCTGCTACACTCACACTTTCCTCCTCTCTACACCATTGCACCATCGCTATTCCTTTCCTCGTTATAGTGGTTGTCGCCTCCTCCTTAGTTTGGTGGTTGTCGCTCTCCCGTGGTGCTCCTGCTCTCGCACTCATAACTCTTTCATTTGGTAAGTGGATGTTTTCTCTCATTTGGGATTTCCTTCATTCCTATTGAGATCAATGCATGTGTAGTAATGTGTTTGCTATGTCAGTACCAGAGTCCTAGACCTCCTTGGCAAAGAAATATGCAATGAGAGGGGTATTGAAGGCGAAGAAAGGGACAAGGAGAAAGCAGACCTCACAAATGTGAACAAAGAGGTTGGGGAAGCGAAGTAGGAAGTGAATGATAATGGCAATGAGCATGAAGCTAGAATAAAGTATGTCATCTATGAGGGAAGTTTGAGATCTTGCACCATTGTTGAGGGTTTGAAGGTAACCAACAATGATGGAATTAAGGTTTTATGAAAAATTTGGAAAAGTTTATAAGTTGTTTGTTCCAGAACTGACATAAAAAGTGAGAACCGACATAAAAAATGAAAACTTATTAAGACTTACGTAACTATGTTGGTTTCAAAACCGGCATACCACTAGTGATATTATATTACATATATCTTATTTAGTTATATTTAGATGAGCATGTCAGACTATCAACAAAAGAAAAAAGTGATGAGCTCAATACATGGAAACCCAATTAGCCAATTAGGAGACAATAAGATCCATAATAGATTAAAATTCACTATACTTGTATGAATTGCAAAATCCGTCATAAAGTGCTGCATTCTAAGCCATAAACAAGAATTCGTGAAATGGTATGCATAGAAGTAAAACATTGAGAGATGCCCCACACAAATGGATAATTTTGGCAAGGTAAAAAAATAATCATGGTTGTCCAAGAAGTGAAGGCATGTAGAAAGCATGGCTTTGAGCAATCTCAATGCGTTCACGGGGATCATTCTGATTTTCATCTCTGAGAGCTTGGAGAATAGCTTCTGATGAAGAGTGTTCCCTGAGAAATGCAAATTGCATCAGTAGCAAGGTAAAGAAACTTGTGGCATAACTATGGTGCATTCAGCCCTTATATACTTTAGTTTATGTACAATTTTCATTTCTTTACTTTGTCTAATATATGCAAGCAATTGAGTAATTTCTCTAATAAGTAGAAAATATTTACATAATTAACCAGTTAAAGGTTATTTAGTGGAAAACATGTACATGATTAACCAAGTAATTAAGTTATAATTAACCTCTACTTTTATAGCTCTATGAAGTAGAATTTTATCCTCTACTTTTATGTGTCTATTTCTGGATAAAATTAATCAGTTTTGAATATCATTAGCTAGAAGGGTGGTGTGAAGAGACATGCAATGGTCGGAAGAAATGAATTACCTGGATATCAATATTTTATAGAGTGTCTTCAGAATGGGGCAAAGTTCAACAGGAGCAACCGGTTTTTTTTCTTCTGGGTGCAACACATTCAGGCTTGAATGGCTCAAAAGTTCAAAAAAGGCCTCCACTGCCGAAACACCCTACAAATATAAACAGCAATCATATTTTTTGAATCAGAAAATTTTCAATGAGAATGAAATGCAGTGCACAAACTAAGAAAAACCACAACTTATGTAACAAAAGCAGTTGAGAGCCAACCATCCACAGTAATTAAGAAATTTCACCTTACTAAGCTGGTTTTATAAGATTATGTTAAATTTAATTCCATTACTTTAAGATGGTTTCAGAGCTTATTCTAATATGGTGTCACTAACTATCAGTCCTCTTTAATCCCACGCTCTAAGATATCATATCCTGATATGAGAAATGTTATAATATATAAGTGAGTGCACTTCACCTTATTAAATCAATTTTATAAGATTTAGTAGGATTCAAATTTCACAGAATAGTAATATCATATACGTCAAAGCAGATGATGAAATTTTCCATTTGTTAATATCACTTAAATCCAACTACAGATTTTAAGCATCAAATTCATGGGGAAGTCCCATTGTAGATATCTAACTAGAATGTAAAAACGTTGATAAGAAGAAATTCAAAGCCAAATCTGAACATTTAAGAATAAATCTACATTGAAAATTGAAATTGCATGATGCTTAAAACCATAATAACATACAAAAGTTCCACTAAACTACAACTAAAATTACTGAAAGTGGAATTATACTATTTGTGCATAATGTTCACCTTTTAATGCATATTATACTATTTGTACATTCCAAGGTGCGGCAATTAGAAAGTTAAGGAATTTAGAGAACAAGGGGAAAATTACACAACATACCTGAATCATTCCTTTGCCACTGATGCTGTCACCCATGTCTGGGCTTAATTCACCCTTAGCCAGCATCTGGCCATACCATGCATTACGACCTTTTAGCAAAGTCACATAAGTGTCAGCCAATAATGGCCCTGCAAGTTTCTCAGGTCCTTCAGCCAACAAGTGAGTGATAAATATCATCTCTGATGTGCAGTGTGCAAAGTATACAGATTTGCTTGTAGCACTCTCATTGGTAAGGGCTGCTACCATACCTGACAATAATAAGGACAATATGAAGTAAAGATTGTCAATCAGAAAGTTAATGGAAACTATGGAAATGAATAAGGGGAGTGCTATTATCACAGTAAAAATAAAAATCCCATTTTCCATTTGCTACAACAATAATAATCAAAAGGAAGACAACAAGCAATGTTAGTTATTACCGAAAAGTGTATTAGTATTACCAAAAAATAACAAAGGTTAGTTATTCGTGTACTGATCTAACCACTTGCCACTGGGAGAATCAGACACACTTTGGGAGCAATGGAAATTCAATTTTGGTAAAAACTGCAATAAAAGTAACTCTTCTATTATGACTTCTTAACAAGTTCATAACCATTAGATACCGTATAGTTGCAGAGCTATGAAATTACTTGATTGTTTGCAATAATAGCTATGAATGAGATTTGGTCCAAACAACAGCAAATATGGAGTTCAGACATTTGGAATGTGAAGAAAGCGAAGTTGAATACAATGTCAGAAAAAGAAAGCAAATCAACAAGTGAAATTGACTTACAGCCAACTACACAACTTGCACATCCAAGGAGAAAACAATAGTAAGAAAAAGGGTAATATCATATTAAAGCAAATTGACCAATGACAAAGCCCTCAAGCCCTTATTTGGATTGGGCATGTTTCTCAACTAGTTTTCTTACTTCTGTTCATTTCTCCTATTGTCATTAATCAAAATTACTTTTTAGCACATTGTAATGCTTGAATAGCAGTCAGAACGAAAATTGGGGGTGAAAACTGAAAAACTAGAATTAAGTATCACAAAGGATTATCTTCAAGTGCTGCAACTATTTGTAACATATAAAAGTCATGGCAAACAGAATACAACAAGTTTTACATTAGCCATAAAGCTATGTTATTAAAGACATGTTTAGACAAGTTTCTTCAGAATCACTTCTGAAAAGGAAAAATATAGAGAAAATAATGAAATCAACTTCTCTAGGTAAGATAAAGATAGCTTATGCACAAGCTAAAATTATGAATTTAGAGAATTTACATGACAGTTTCTACAAATTAACTTATGCCTATACTAACTTTAGCTTTTGTAAAAGCTTATTTAATCTTTTTTTCATTTTACTTTCTTTTCTGAAAGTGTTTAGGGAGAAGTTTTTCCAAACAATCTCTATCTAATTTGAAGCTTACCTGCACCAATAGCATAGACATTCTTCAAGCCACCCATGACTTCATGGGTGACAAGGTCACTGTTGTCCCAGACAATAAAATGAGGTTGTCGTAGAAACTTTGCCAGAGGTTTCCTCCATTTATCAGCTCCACATATTCGAGCATTGGCATACTCCTTGTTGTAGATTTCTGAGGCAATATTTGGACCACCAAGATAGAGTATGTTCTCCATAGGCACTCCAGCTGTCAAAGTATATATTCATTGTAAACAACTGAGAATGAGGGTAGATGAAAAAGATATACTACCAAGTTACTAGTTTCTATTGGTTGGCATAATGTAAATAAATTATAGATAACAAATAGCAGTACCTAGCCTTTGGATTATCAAATTTTATATAGATTTACCTCCTATAAAGTGTGTTGCAAACTTTATAGGATAAGTGCAGAGTTATCAATTTTGAAATGTAAACAACTTCATAATATATTTTGTATGCATTGATCATATTTTATGCTGTTAATTTCTGAATCAAGATTTATTGCTTCACTTTATTATCCTTGATCTGTAGTATACCTAAGTATGAGTGAGAACTTTAATTGAATTGAACTTGCTAGGAGTGGGTGGGGAAGGTTGAGTTTGACATTCATTCAAAATAAACAACATTGTCTCCACCAATAAAACTCACAAGAATGTTGCAGAAGTTTCTTTGGCTAGACTTCTTCTCTAGCTGTACTGGTCAAAAGATGAAAAGTTATTCAAGAAGTAGTATGCCATATATACCAAAAGTCGGTGGATGTGACTATATGAGAAATGCTACAAAGTGAGATACCAATGAGTCCAGAATCTTGACACATAAAAGTGTCTTCAATGATTTAAAGTTATCATCTTGTTCTGAGAGACAAATGTTTTCTAACTCCTACCACACCCAACCAGATTGATAGCAAAAAAAGGTACAAAACCACCCATCTATTTACTAATTAAATAATGATATCTTTACCATAAAAGTAAAAAGTTAAAGCTATATGAGAGCTCATGCAACCCAAGGTTTTAAATTGCATTTGCCTGCAATTTTGATGAAAAAGATTGCCCTTCAATTATAAGAAAGAAGCCACAAGAATGGAGAAAAGGTAACTCATGATAGTAAGAAGAAAATCTTACTTGCTTGGTTAATCATTTTTGTGGGAGTTATAATATGGGGAACAGGCTCCAATGCAGCCTCTATACCCTTTGCCAAAGAGATTATCACAGGCACTGTGATTCTCTCCTTCCAATATTTACTCATCTCTTCAAAAATCTCCCTTGTTTCTGTTGAAGGCAAACCATTAACCACAATATCAGCATCCCAAACAGCTTCTTGCAAGTTTGTGACCACCTTCAACGGACAAAGTGGTGTATCGATCATATTCAAACAAAATCCATCTTTCAGAATCTCATCGGCTAGAAGAGTCCTATCACCAAGCCTGGCCTCAACATATTTCAGATAAGCACAACGCCTGATCAACCTTCTCAACACATCCTCCCTGGAGTTGATAACTTCAAAGAGGTGTTTTGCTGTTGCTCTATCAACTGTTTTTCCTGGCCTTCTCCATATCCTGATTTGCACCTTATCACGGAATTGGCCAAAAGAATCTTGCAACAAAGCAGCAAAAACACTGCCCCAAGCACCAGCACCAACACTCACAATTCTCAAAGGATCACCATCAGCCTTCCCAACAAGGCTGCGAAGATCATCAAGCTTCTCCTCTGAGCCATTGCAGGCCTGAACAGAGCCATTTGAGTACTCATTACTAACTACTTCCATGATGCTTCCCACCATGCATAAACACAAGCCTTGAAATCTCAACACTTTATTTGCTTCAAGTTCTATGAACTTCTCAAAAGGTGACTTCTTTCTGTTCCAGGTTTTATGCCCATAAATAAACTAAACACATCACAGAATCCTATATGACCCCCTTAAATCTTAGGCCCTTCACTTTCCTCTAACTCAACTACCCAATTTGACCCTTTTTGATCAGAGATTTGTGTTACCACTAAGATGTAAACTAAACTGCAAAATCAAATCTTTCTGGTTGAAAATCGGACAGAAATTCTCCACTCCCAAACTTTAGTTGAAATAGAAGAATGAATGAAATATATCATACAATAACCACTAAAAGGTGCTCCTTTTTGCTTTCCAGACAGCTCACATGCCTAAAAACCAGAGGCAAAAAACAAAAACATAAAATGCAGACACTAATGTAACTTTGTTTTCTCCGTCTATAGTTGTTTATCTACCCAGCTAAGAACGCAGCCACAACCAGTAAAAAACAAAGCAGAATACAAAAACACCCTTAACTTTTTCTGTGGGAATAACAGTTATGTTTATCCAACCAAAGGGTTGTTTTCTTCAGTCAAAAAATATTTTGCTTTATATGCAAAAACCGATCTTTAGACAAAGGACACAACAAACAAAGATTAGGTGAGAAATAATATAGCACCAAAAATGTAACTGAAGTTGGGCAAAATAAGTGAAAACCACTAATGGAAGTGAAAACCAGAAGCAGCTTCTTCACATTTGGTGATACCACAAACAGAAAGCAAGAGATAAGAGGTACAAAGAGAAGAGAGGGTGTAGTATAAATTATAATGAAGGTGTATGGTTGAAGCCTATAGGCATGCATTTAAGGTTTGTGGCTGTTTCCAACTCCCCTCGGTGATTCATTAATATGGGATGACTTTGCTGATCATGCTCCATGTGACATGCCTCATTAGCACTGAGTAAAAAATTTTTCTTACCAAGCATAAAATATGATTAGACAAACAATGATAATTATATGTAAATAATATTTATTTTTTAAATTTTATATTTATGTAAATTGTAATATTTTATTTTATGTGAGTATATTATAATTAAATTTTTATTACACCTTTTTGTTCGTTTTTAGCCATTTGGTCGTCCAACTTTTTTTATATATATTTTGTATTTATATATATTTACGTTGTTATTATTTTTAAATATGTATTCATATTGTTATTTACCGTATAAATTTGCTAAATTAATTTTTCAACTTAAAACATATTATTTTTATTTTACAAATGGAATCATATCAAGAGTAATAAGAAAATGTTAAAAAAATTGAAAGAACACGTGGTTATACATGTCTACAGTAGAAATGTTTCAGTAAAAGGTTATTAAAAATAAATTTTTAATTGCGAATAAATTTAAATTCAAAAGTTAGATTGAAATCCATACAAAATATATTTTCAATGTTAAGGTGTATATATAACTCTTCAATAATATATGATATACATAAAGTAAAGTACAAAATTCATAATTTTTAAAATAACAGATTCATGCATAGTATATAGGGCTTAGGGTTGTTAATATATATATATATATATATATATATATATATATATATATATATATATATATATATATATATATATATATATATATATAAAATTGAGTATTGAATATCTTTTTAGAAAAATGACAGTTTTTAAATTGTATTTGATACATAATCCATTTAAAATCTTTTTCACTTTTTACTCATTTGATACTCTCATATTTAAAAATATTTCTTGGTTAATAGTTAAGTTTGAAATAATTAATATAAAATATTTACTTATAATTATTTGAATCTTTAAGAAATGATTTCCCTAATCCAATTATTGAATCTTAGTATCATATTTGAAGATATGTAAAGAAGATCAAGAAGTAAATCTATCTTATTTTCATCATCAGGGATATCTTCCCTTCTCTCACTTAAACCAAATCAATCTATTATTTTATCTTTCATCAATATATTTATTTAAAAAAATTAAGACTAGAAATGATTTATCAAAATTCAATAAAAATTGAAATACAATTAAGTTTACCATTATATTTGCTTTTACAGCTTTAATTAATATATTTTTTAGATATCCTATTAACTGTTACAGTTCTTTATAGTTGGGTTGGGTTATGTATAGTCTTAATTTTTGAACTTTTACTCGAATTTAGAATTTATTTATGTTCGAAAATTTTATATAGAAATTGATTTCAAAGTTTAAAAATAATAGATATAATCATTTAAATTTAGTTACATCAATTTTTTTTATGTGTTATTTTTTATGTGTTAAACATTAACCTTTTAACATTTTTTTTTTCACTTCAATATTTATTAAGAAACATGTTATATACATAAAAAAAATTAATGTAATTAAGTTAAAAAAATTATATCAATTTATATTTTAAGTTTAAGAATAGAAATGTATCAAAAATTTTAAGACTAGAAATTAATTCTTATTTTGTATCAAAGTTAAATTCTAATAGGAATCTTTTGTCTTTTGATATTGTGCCTATTGACCTTATGTAACAATTTTTCATTATTATTTATGTCTAGCTATCTTTTGTACACTTTTTAATTTTGGATACATTCAAATAGCCCATGTATAAACTTGAAAATTGCAATCAATTAAAAAATGGATCACACTTTTCTTTTTGTTTTGAATTTGGGCCTATGTGTTACCCAATTATCATCTCACGAAAGGTGGCCATGAAAATTACATTGGAAATGAGGCATATAAAAGGTCACTGTAATGAGAGATTTTCCCTCACCACTCAAACCCAACTTCCTGTGTGAGTGTCGTAATCAGAATCGAGCGATGGAGACGAAGCCCAGTGAGATCAGCAGCGGCAAGATGTTCGGAGGCTACAACAAGAGGTTCAAACATTTCAGCCCCACACTCGGCTGCTCCATGAACTTCCACATCTACTTCCCTCCTTCGCCTTCTCCCTCTCACAAATTCCCAGTGAGTTCCTCTCAATTTTTCCCTTTCTCATTCCAATTCACCCCAATTCAACCTCTCACACTTTCTTCGTTTCCTCCTGTTGTTATGCTGTCAATCAAAAGGTTCTGTATTTTCTGTCTGGCCTCACATGCACCGATGAAAACTTCCTATTCAAGTCTGGTGCTCAACGCGCAGCTGCTGCTGAGGGCATTGCCTTGGTTACTCCCGACACTTCCCCAAGTAAATCAGTTTTTTAGTTTTTTTTTTTAATTTTTGCCACGAATTCCCCAAATAAAACTGCGAAACTTTATAAAAGGGGCTTGGGTAATTTTTTTGTTCAGAATGTCATGTTGAATTAGTAATGCATGGACAGTGTGAGGGTGTTTTTATACTTTCCTTCAAGTATAATGAGTTTGTTTATTTTTATAATAATTACTTAAAATTCACATGAAGATTTTTTTTTCTGATTGCATGTCTGTTAAACCAGTAGATGTTTTCGTTTTTTCATCCTAAAATTATTTTAGTGCTTTTTTTTTTCCGTTTTAGTCTCGGATGATACTTATTCTGCCCTATAAAATTGTAAACTTCTGATAGATTTTTATGGGAAGATATTTATTTTAGTCCATGGTAAGAACCATCATGCATATTTATTTTCTGAAATTATTTGTGTTTTGATACTTTGTAATTTTATTTTTTCATTTTACTCTCTGAAGTTGTTTATAAAATGGTAAACTTTTGGTATGGGCTATTGTGGGTAGATTTTTATTTTAGTCCATGTTAAGAAGCAATGCATATTTTCTAATATTTGTTAAGTCATGTCGTTACTTAGAAGAGAATACCGACATGAAAAAGAAAATTTTAGAGACCAAAACAGAGAAAAAATTAAGAGGGCTGGATGCGAAAAGTTATATTCTACATGGATATATTTTTGTCTACTATATGAATTGGTTGTGGAGTTTATACTTTTCCTTTCGTTGTTAAGCTTTTATATGTTCTCAGTCTTCACTTGATGATGCAGGAGGCTTGAATGTGGAAGGAGAAGCCGACAGCTGGGACTTTGGAGTAGGTATGCCGTGTGAGACCATTACATTTGCGCTTTGAATTTTGAATAGAACTGGACATTAACCCTGTGCCTGGCTTGGTTGGGCTTGGGGATGGGCCTGTTTGAAAATTATCAGACTTAAGCTTTGGCCAGCTTCATGTTTGATTGTTTTTATTTTTGAAGGAAGGAAGTCTTGTTGTTTGTTTGTCATATGAGAATGTTGAATTTCTTGAAATTGACATTTTGGTATGGTACTAGACTTAATGATGTTCTGTATTCTTCTGCCTCTGTTGTTTGTGGCTAAGTTGGTAAACTTTCATTTTGTATTACCCAATTATGTGCTGCACACTTGGGGATGAATATATTGTGCATATAGAAGTACTATTGTGAACGAGTGTTGTTTCTCTCATCCTTCAATGTCATTGCTGTGTGGGATAATTTTAATTGTTATGGGCTATAACTAAAGAGTTAACTTGCAATGTTCAATGTATACGTTTTAATATACAGAAGATATTTTAATTTCATGTAAATTCTGAAACAGGTGCTGGATTTTATCTCAATGCCACACAAGAGAAATGGAAAAATTGGCGCATGTATGACTATGTTGTCAAGGAATTGCCAAAGCTTCTCAGTGATAATTTTCCACAGCTCGAAACATCAAAGGCTTCTATATTTGGTCATTCTATGGGCGGACATGGTGCTCTGACTATCTACCTGAAAAACCAGGATAAGTATAAGGTTTTGATCATTATGCAACTGAAAACTTTAAGTTAAAGTGCTAGTTTGAAAATATTTGAATTTCCTGAAAATAAAGGATAGTTTTACTGTTAAGCAACATATGGTTTTTTATTAGTTACCTTCCCTAACTGTGATATTGCACGTTAATAAATTTGTATGTTTCATGCTCATTGTACCGGTATTACTATTATTTTATTTGCCTGCAAATACATTGTACAGGTTTCTTATTAGTTACCTTCCCCTATTGGATTTTTTATACTAATGATGAATTTTTATTTCTTGAGTTCACTTTGCATCGAGGTTAGAGGCTTAAGATATTTTTCAGGATATGTGGTACTCTAGATGTGATGTGTATAATGCTAATCTTTTATGTTGAACTTGTCCTATTTAACTGTTGGAAAAAATGTCAATGGACGATGAATGTTTTCCTTATTGGATTTTTGGTACCAAATTCTAAATGATAATCATGTTTTGTTTCATTTGAGGTCCAATTAGAACATTCCCTTTTCATATGTTTTAACTAGGCAAGTTTGGAATGAATAGGTAATGAGTGCAGCGAACTTGATGTTTATTGCTTGACCTTTATCAGAACAGCTGAAAATGAATACTGATAGCAACATGGCAGTCACTCAGTCATAAAACTTGTGAGCTTCAAGATATGAGAGCCCTGTTTTCTGGTTAAATGACACCAATTATCTTCTCTGCATTGAGATTGAATACTGAATGTTAGGATATTTCTTTAGGAGTTTTACTAGTTTTGAAGCTTCTAAGTTAGAGTTGGGAGTCAACAAAAGGATTTCCTGTAGGTTTGCACCAACATTTGACATTGTGACCATATTTTCTTACCTTAGTATAGCTTTATGTACATTATGGGGGCACATTAAAGTGCATAATACTAATGATACTTCTTAGAGATGATTGAGTCTTAGTTGATGCGTCCAGGAGTGTGTGCTATGCAAACTTAGCAAAATACCAGTTAACCATGTTTTGAAGCTAAAATTAGGGATTATATCACCAATTGTATTGTTAGCAGTCTTGCGCATCCATCTTATGAGGTGATGGAGATGCAACACATACAATATTCTAGTTCAGTGGATGAACTAAACAATGTTCAACCATATCTTGTCTTTGCGTATGCTTATGAGAGGAAAACTGTACCGGATTCTTTTAAGTCTTGAAGTCTTGAAATGCTCTATAGTGGTGTGGTGCATGTTGTAGAACAGTACAGTGCTAATAAGAGAAAAAAAAAATGCAGTGGAAAAGAGTATGTTGAGGGGGAGATGGTGGGACAGAACGGATAAGACTAGAAACGAATGTATTGAGGAGAAGTTGACATTACAGCTACTGAGAAGAAGTTAGACACCCATTTATAGTTTATTTATAGTTTATTGTTCCAAAAACATGTAATGTAAACTTGACGCAATCTGCATAGCATTTTATGTCCTTTGTAAATTAGAACCAAACCAATTATTTAATCCTTTGGGTGACCTTATGAAATTTGTAGAACATAATTTGTAAAATAAGATATATAGACCGTACTTTGTCATGATAAATAACTTTTATTTACTTATTCAGATTCTTACTTATTTTGGTTTACATAACATGCTTGTTTCAGTCAGTGTCTGCCTTTGCTCCGATTACAAATCCTATAAATTGTCCTTGGGGACAGAAGGCATTCTCAAATTATCTCGGTGACAATAAATCTGATTGGGAGGTAAATTTGATGAGGAAACTGCATGTTGACTTTAAACAAGTCTTTATATTTCATTATAATAAGAAGTGGAAAAATGCAGGAGTATGACGCGACTTGTTTGGTAACGAAGTTTCCCAATGTCTCTTCCTCCATTTTGATTGATCAGGTAAAAGATTTTGGTTTTGGTTTACTATTTTCAAAATACTTGTGAATGATTGATTTAAAGTGGTAAATATTTTAATTTTTGTCCTGCACGGTTTCATCTAATTGTACTTAATTTTTTTATGTTTTAAGAAATCCATTAGCATGAATATGAGTAAATCAATACGATCTGATCTGGCAGATATTGTGCTATCTGTCGTATGGCATGGTTTCAGTTTATATAAGCATGTACTTAAATGATCTTATCGAGTTTTTACTGGTTTTATATTTGTCACTGTTAATCCACTTTTCAGGGCGAAGATGACCATTTTTTTCCTCATCAACTGCTGCCACAAAACTTTGAAGAGGCTTGCAGAAAAGCCAATGTTCCGCTACTGTTACGTTTCCAACCTGGTTATGACCACGGTTACTATTTTATAGCCACATTCGTAGATGATCACATCCGACATCATGCACAGGCTCTTAGGCTTAATTAAGATGTGTGCACTTTGATGAATTATGTACTTTTCTGAACTCTGCTGAATCTACTCTGTTAATTTTCTCCTAGTACTTCCTTGGGTTGCATTTCAGTTTGGAATGAAACTTGTTTCATTTTAGTTAAAAACTAATCCTTTGTCTACTATGAAATATGCTTTTTCTTCTTCTGAAAAGTTTATTATACATTATATTATCTTTTATTACTAAAGTATGTTAAATAATTTACTAAAGTATCTCTCCTCGCTTGCATCAATGAATCATGGAGATTGTGTTTTAACTGTGGAACAATGTATTATTCCTGAGGATTTTTCTATGGAAGACAATTGAACTTTTACTAAAACTAGATCATACCAGTGCGAAGTACGAAAAATAATCATGTTAATATATTAGTTCAAATTCAAAACGATAGTATGATATGATTTGTTGAAAAAAAAAAACTCTGATCAAGATGAAATCTAATAATCAAGTCTTATAGTTGTTAGTGGAAAAATTGAGAATTAATATCGGATAAAGATAATGATCAATTATAGTTTTAATGTAATGTATAAAAGTTGTCACTGTCTAATTGTAATTTGTAAATTATTAATTAATATGATTGTTTAAAGATTAGGATAATCGAATATTGTTGAAGACAGCTTTATTTTCATGTATAGGATACGTAATAAAATGGATTAAATTATTTTTGAAAATTAAAACTATTTAAATGTAATCATCTTAGTACATCAATCTTATCTTAATGTCCTAAAATACTACCATTGAAAAAAGAGAACAAATTTTGTAGAAAACTAAAGTTAGATATCGAAGTTATGTATAGTAAGAATTATTATTAAAATAACAATTATTTATCAGCATTATTAAAATAACATGTTAACTATAATTGGGATGTGGGTTTATTTTTTTCTAGATGCTTGAAAAAACATGAAGCATTTGGTAGATGATTTAATAAACTGGCGTTTATATTTGTTAGAGTTTTTATTTTAATATATAAAAACGATTTTCACAAAATTATAAAATTATATAATTATATAATTATAAAACTATAACATAATAAAATTAAAAAATTTAAATTTATCGTAAATTTAAAATATAATTAAGTTAATAATAAGATTACCTATGACGAAAACTTAGTAAAATGACATGACAACTAAGTTAACAGAAGAAATTAGCCGTAGAACAACATGACAACTAAGTTAACAAAAGAAATTAACCACGTGAGTTCAATTAAAAATTTTAAGTTTATTGAGTCCTCCATCAAAATTTCTTATGAACTCAATTAAAATTGTCCAAATTTATTAGAAACTTCAAACATAATTAAAATTAAAAATATTGAATATTTTTTTTATAGAGATTACTTCTTGATTTAACCAATATTTTTTATGTTTTTTTTTACAAAAGTTATATTTAAATTAAGGGACTACGTATGGGGAAGGCTATACAAATATACATTATTGAATGAAAACTAATTTCATTAGATGAAAAATATAATAATGTGTTTGTCTTAAAACTAGACGGTTTGATAGATAGTCATACTAGTACGTGTGCTTAGGAAATTTAAGAGCACTCTTTTTATGTTTAGGAAATTTAAGAGCACTCTTTTTACATAAAAGAAATGTGTATTTAACAAAGTGTCACTTGTTAATAATGTTTTACTATAGACTCTGTGTTATAAGAATCCTAAAGTCTTGGAGTAAAATAGTTACAAAGATGGGATAGAGAAAAAAAATGTTTGTTTGGCAAAAAAAATAATAATAATTTTGTGACTGCTAAATTTTAACTACTTTCTCTTACAACATGACGTGACATCTTTTAAGTGGTTTTGGAATATTAAAAATTGTAAAACCCTCTTTTTTCTGCCCTAAAAATTTAAAGGGGCTGCCCCACATCAGTTGAGCCTAAGGTTGGCCCATAGGAAGCAAAGCCCCTAAACCAACTGAAACACTTTCACTCTCTTCATTTTTCAGAAAAACAGCCGCTTTGCTCTTCTATTCCAAAACTGTGCTATGCTAGGGTTTGCTCCTCGTCCCGTTCAAGTCAGTTCAACTCAGTTTTTCCTACACCTCTTAAATATGCTCTTGGAGCTGCTATGGTGGTGGGCTTAGATGTCGTAGTAGTTACTAGCTCATTCCAGGTAAGGGAAGTTAGGGTTTTGCTAAATCGTTGTTTTCCATGATTGCCTTGATAATATTTTCGTGATATGATGGATGGTATACTGCTATAAGCTTATGAAATGTGTTATTGCATTGTTTGGATTGGATTTTTGGTCTGTTACGCGAGTGAGCAGTGGCGAAGGCTGATAATCTCGCCTAAGCGAGTATGCCTCGCCTAGGCGAGATGAGCAGAGACTCGTCCAAGCCTTTTCACGCGAGTAGTCGATTAGGCGACCAGCTCAGTTTTGAGCGAGCGAGCGTCTCGCTCAGGCGAGGAGAGTCTCGCCTAAGCGAGAATGCGCAGAGGCCACTGTTCCTGTATGTCGAGCTCTCGCCTAGGCGAAGGGAGCTCGCCTGAGCGAGAGACCCTCTCGCTTGAGCGAGACCCTTCAGCCTGAGCGAAGAACTAGGCGAGAGTGCGTTCTGGTTTGGTATTTTTCCCTGTTCTTGGATGTTTGGCATGTAATTGATTAGATTATTGTGTAATGGCATGAGGGGGGATGAATATGCATGAGTGGGAGGGTGTATGGGTTGTGAATGACGAACTTGGATAATTCTTGGTATGTAATGAACATGAGTTGGTTGGTTATGAAAGTGGCATGGTAATGAGATGAGTTAAAATTCTATATTCATGGATGGAGTATGAGGAATTGGTATGGGTTTAACCTGGAATATAAAAGAGGTTGATTATAAAGGTTGACATGAGATGTATATGCGTGATAAATATATTACTTGGTTGTTTGTATATGTTTGGTATGTGGTCAATACGTAATCCCTTGAAATATCTAGGTGAGATTTCAGGATCGTGCTTCAGTGGTCAGGACGTAATTCCATGATCCCTGTTAGTGGGAATTCATGGTGGTGCCCCATCTATATAATTTGGTAATGATTCAAGGTAAGGTTGCATCCTGACACTCTAAGGAGTCAGTTAGTCTCACTTAGAGCGGATTGACTCTTGTGGTGAGAGTAGCAGGAGGCCTGAAACTTATTAAGGGCTAACCTTGTGTGTAGGGGATTGAAACATTGTAACACTTAGCTCGGGGGTGAGCAGGGTAATCCACCACAAGTGCAAGCATCCGTTGAATCCAACTAGATTATATGTATCCGGATGAGTCGAGTCTGAGTCTTAGTGTATTGTTTGAAAGGTCATAACATGTTTGGATGATATATATACTGATTGGAAATGTGGAATGGCATGTAACTGTATGATAGACTATTGTATACTCTAGCTTACCCTTTTGCTTGTTTGGTTGCTTTGTATGTGGTTCTTCTCCTTTTTTGCGATAATCATCAATTTATTGATGTGAGCAGATGCGAAAGGCACTCGAGGTCAACCAGGAAAGGTTGATTCCGCTGCATTGTTTGTTGGGACTGGGCTTCATGTTTTTTTGGGCTTTTCATCTAGGGCTAAGGCCCATGTATTGATTTCTCTTGGGATTTATTTAAATTATTATCTCTCTCTGACATTACTTTGTATCTGGCATTATTGTCCTTTAAGTGCTTGGGATATATGTAGGAGTGACATTATACTCCATTGATCTTGCTTCTTATATTATATTGTGTGACATTTCCTTTAATTAGCTTTATTATTTAAATGAGGTGTTAAAAAATAAAAAAATGAAAAAAGTGAAAGCCACTCAAAATATATCATCTAAAATTATAAGAGAAAATTATTAAAATTTAGTAGTGAAAATATCAATTGTAAAAGAAAAACTAAAGTTTATGGATGAAAATCAAACGTGTAATTATCCATAATTGGAAAGCATGTCAAGTCAATACAAAAAAGCAGAATCGGAAATTAAGCGTATTAGAAAGGGTGGAAAATGAAAAAAAGTTAGTTTGATTGGTTTTGTCATATGGCACTTAATAATAAATATATTATATTCATTCTGTACATTATTAAACTATTTCAAAATTATGCAGATATTTCAGGAAGAAAGTGGAAGATTACCTGTGAATTCATTATGATTATTTGATTGATTTTTAGCACAACCAAAACGAAATCTATCTATAATAACTGAATAATAATAATTAAGTTGAAAAAAAAAACACTATAACCCTTTAAGAAAAGACACTGCAAAATTTGACAAGAAAAAAATAGTATATAGATTCATATAAAAAGACGTCATCTTTTTTATCTAAAACCTTAAATAAAATTTTGTATATATTACTCTTCTTATTCAACTACAAATAAATAATTATGTTGAAATAATAGTTTCCATCAAAATTGATGTGGTGCATGTTAATAACAAAATGAAATTAAGTTCAGAACTATTTAAGTAGCAATGCTTCTTATTTAGATTCTTGGACATTTTTAATGAAGCACATAATAAATTTCACACCTGTTTCTTTCTCTATTCCTTTCATTTATTTTCAATTGTTACTTCAACTATTTTAAATTATTTTGGCCAATTTAATGCAAACACTGTTGGACAAAACCAATCACGAATGAAATAAACTAAATAGTTGAAATCAGACAACAAAGAAAACTGTTTTGATATTTCACTCAATAACTTCAGTGGCCTAATCCCAAAAACATACGTAAAAAATTTTAAGGCCATGAAGAATCAATTTCTGGTGGATGGTAGTTTGCAATACATTGAAAGATATATAACAACGATTGGAAAATCATATCTTGATTATGTGACTGTCACAACAAAAGCTATGAGTTTGACATTCACCAAAATTCCTGTAAGATTTGCAGACATTGATTTATCAAACAATAATTTTGAAGGTGAGATTCCAAATGTTGTTGGTGAGTTTGAAGGAAGAGAAATTTGGATTTGGTTGAAAACCAGTGGCTATAGGATATGGATGTGGAGTATTATTTGGAGTTAAAAATATCACACATGAGCTGTAAATCAATGTTTTTTTTGTAATATAGTTGTGCGATACATTAGTTTACAAAAATGTTGTCATAGAATAAGTGAAATCATATTTAATTTACAAAATGTTTTAATATTATCTCAATAATTATATACATTAGTTTTTGGATAACGTAGACTTTAGGTACAGATAATTTTATATTCATTTACTTAAAGAGTGAAAGTATATTATTCATTCAATTGAATGTATATTTAACAAATCTTCTACTAACTTTAAATTTTATTAAAAAAAATCGTATCTATTCAATTCAATAATATCTTTTAATCAAACAGTTGGAGGTGGGTTATTAAAATGAAAAAATATCTAACATAATATTAATAAGTTCGTCCTAATCATTACATGAAAAAAAAATTCTTGCTTGATATACGTTTAAAATTATTAAAAAAAATTCATATTTTCTACTAATTTTATTTTAAATTTTTTTTACAAAAAATATTTACAAATTTGATTATGAAAAAAGATTTGCAAAAAATTACTACTAATATTTTTGTAAAATATTTTGTATAAAATACTATTCACAAAAAAATTTGTAAGATATACTAATAAATTTTATAATTTTATAAGAAATAATTATTCACGATAGCAGAAATTTTTTTTTCTTGTAAATTATTTTATGAGAATTTTTAGCCGTGAAAATACACTTTTATTTATCATAATAACCATCAACAGTTACTATTAATGATTCAATTGATGCAATTGATGCTTACAAGTACAAATAAAATTTATATCATATGTGGCATATTATGTATATAAATACATTAGCGAAGCAAGATTTAATGGTCTTGGTTTGATGATCCTCCAAAAGCTGACATGATTACATTTTTGACATAAATTCCCATGGCCAAGAACAAGAAGATGGCAACAACCAAGTTGGGTAATTTGTTTTGCTTCATAATATCCCCAACCAAACCATAAAGTGTTGTTGGTAACTTCTGGTAAACCTTTTTCTCAACCTGGTTAACTCCTTCATGCATTTCCTTAGCTTTAGAACTGGTAGCTTTCACTCTATCTTCATCAACCTTTCTATCATCTTCCCCTTTCTTTGCTTCCTCTGGTGTTGGTGTTGGTGCTTCTCTGGTTTCTCTTGGATATTTTTGATTTTCATAAGGTTGTTGTGTTGGTGGCTTAACTTCAGTGATGTTTTTGGGAATCCTTATGTATAGAAGGCCACCTTCTAACTTGGCTTTGATCCCGTTGGTGCTAGAATGAGAAGGAATGCTGAATTCTTTGTTAATTCTACGCCGTTTCTTCTCACTTATCTCTTCTTCACCACTCAGTTTTAGTCTACGGTTTGTGCCTATTTGAACCCTCAAATTCTCCTTTCTGAACCCTGCACATTGTTCAAACACTTTTGTTTCAGAAAAACTAGAAACAACCATGAATGAAATGAACTAAATTAAGTTAGAGGGAATTAAGAAGATGATGACCTTTGAGCACAAGAATGAGCGTGTCGCTTTCTGCATCTTGAGCCCATTCATAAGATGGTTCAAAATCTTCGTATTGTGCCATTGTTGAAGTAAGTTTGATCTCTTCTCTTATGCTTCATTTATACATCATCATTTTGCTCCATTACTTTGCATTCAGGAGAAACTGAAGACATGTGCTTTCATTTTTGTGAATTAACTTCCACGCTAGCTCTACGTTTCTTTTCGTGTTCTTCAGGAAACATTTATACATCTCTGCAATTCCTCTCTTAGGGTTTTGAACTTATTCTTCCTTACTCTGCTAGTTATGATTCATATACGCAATGAAAAAAAATAATCATTTTTTTATATCATAAATTAAGGGACGAAAGCATACTAAAAATTTGGATACTAATCCAAAGTTTAAGTAATTCCAAATATTTTAAGAAAATGAATATATACATCTTTTCTATCTCGAGTTTTCTTTTTCTTTTACGTAGTAATTAACTTTTTTGAATATATAAAATATAAAATTTAGACTTACATTTAATTTAGTTAATATCAATTAATGATATTTTGATTCATTTCTTTTGATTTTTCACTTTTGATTCATCATTTCAATTACACTTAAATTCTCTATTTTAATTTCTTTTAGTGACGTGATATGACAATTTAAAGATACTAAAGTAGTGAGTTAAAAAAAATAGGTCAAAATATCATTATCTGATCAATTGTCTCCATTAAAGATTTTTGCATATATTTCTTACACCACTTCAATGTCAAAAAATATAAATAAATCATATCAAATTCAATAATTATATTCTTAAATGGCTCCTGGTAAAAATAAGATCATCAATTATAAATAAACAATAGTCACCTTATCTCCATTATCAACCTTGGTAACAAGTGTACGTTCTTATAAGATTCTACTATCAATTGTTGTTAAAAAAATATCACTAGTATTTTGACACCATTCTTTTTTTACTATCATTTGATATTATCCCTCATAATTATTTATTTTCTTTTTCTTCTAAAAGTATAAAAATTAACTTTTATTAAAACTGTTTTACTCTTATACAAATTATTAAATGGTATCAAACAACTTTTTTTCAAAAAACAAAATTCTAGGTTTTGGCATGTTCCTTATATGAGAATCTGATAAAATCCAAAATGGAATAGTGTCCTTCTCCTCCACCATCCACACAAATTGAGTGATTCCTTATTTGCGAGTCTTGGGCTCCTCTGCCTATTCTTTTATTGCCCCCAACAACCACAATCTGATTTTTTTTCTACTTATGAATATTGTCCAAAGTTGTGCACATCACAAAAAATTAGAAGATGAATGTTTAAATGCTTGTGTGATAGATGAAAATTTTAGTATGTAGATTCAATAATAGAATATGTCATTGAGATGCAAGAAAGATGTATAATTTAATAGATGATTAATGAAATTAAGACTTTGAAACATCACAAAAACTAGAACAAATATTACATCTAAGATCTATAAAGTTACGCACATGGAATGGCCAATGACACGACACACGTCTTTGCGGACCATGTGACTCAAATCGAACATCCAATCAAATTTCGAAACCGTAGCCGTGGGTCGTGGAAACCATCAAACTTGTCTTCTACAACTGACAAAATTTATTTACCATTTTTTTCTTCCAATATACATAATAGTTTTATATTGTTTCAAAATAAAGGAATAAATATGATTTTAGTCCTTTAATTTGAAGTAAATGTTAAAATTAGTTTATTTCGAAATTTTGGATTAATTTAGTCTTTCATCTTTCGAAATACGTGAATTTAGTTCTTTTAATTAAATTTTGTTAGATTTATTTGATGTTTTGTAGACATTTTCAGGATTGTATTTGACTTGTTTATAATGTTTTATATATTTTTGCTTTAATGTTAAGTCAAATATTATTATAAAACGCACTTCAAATGTTAAATAAATTTAACACAATTTGATTAAAATGACTAATTTCATGTATTTCGAAAAATAAAAAACTAAATTGATCTAAACTTTTGAAATGAACTAATTCCAAAATTCACTGAAGATTGAAGGACCAAAAACATATTTAACCCAAAAATAGATGTTAACGATAATTTAAATGTATTATTATTTTTTCAATATTTATGAACTATTCTAATTTTCAATAATAAATTTTATTTTGACATATTTCAGAATAATGAAAATTTAACTTCAAAATATTTTTTTCTATTTTATTTTATGTATCATTAAATCTTTACGATAAATTTTTTTCCTGTCATTTATTTCTTTTAACACAGTGATTGCAATTTCATTTTAATGTTATCGTAAAAAAATTACTTACACTAATTTCCATTCTTTCATTGTTAACCACAAATTAGTTAGATACGAAAGATCGTTACGAAATATTCATAGATGGCTGCAAATTAATTATATGAAAAAACAACTATTTCATGTATTCATAAAAGTAGGGTGGAAAAGTGGTTTGTACGATGCATCTTAACCCTCCTACCGTACTCCTAAAAAACAAGATAAATAGAACGACCAGATCTACTACTATTATTACACACAATGAGATCTTGTTTGTCCTACAAGCTTTATTATAATTTTTTTTTATTTTTAAAATAAATATAAAAAATAAACTTAATCATATAACTATCTTTTAACTCTTTAATTACTTAATTAATGTTTTTAATTAAATAAATTGAAATAATTATTATAAATTTAGAAATCTCACATTGACTCAAGAAGAGATATAACCAATTTATAATATATATATATATATATATATATATATATATATATATATATTTACAAATAAAGAATGTATATTTATACTTAAATAAAAAATATTTCAATTTTGAAATAGTATTTTTATTTATTTATTTGTAATTATTTACTTTTTAAAATCATTTATATATCAAACACCTTTAAGAAATAGAAATATTTAATAAATTTTGTAAGATATTATATAATTTAATCATTAAATAATTTTTAATAGTGAAAAATAGACATAATAGTACATATTAAATCGGTTGCAATAAAATCAATATAAAAATGCAGTGACAATTATGTAAATTCTCAAAAACATATTAGATCGGATGTTGTGAGAAGTGTGAAATCCTTTTCACTTTTTTCTTTCTTTCTCGCGCCCTCTCCTTGCATCAACAAAGCTTCTTATAGTGTCGCTCACCACCATTGTTTACCAAAGTTGTAGGCTCAAAGAAATATGTCGTCGTTACCCCTAACGTTGTCACGCCACTCCCTTCCGCAATTTCCAAGCCTTCTGCCACTCATCATGTGCAAGGAAGAGCATGCATCGTCGCTCACCACTGCACTTCATCAAACTTGTTGGCACTAAGGTTTTAGTCGTTGTTGTGTCCTACCTCTGCCTCACTGTTCCGTTCAACATTCTCTAAGACACTCTAAACCGTCATGACCCTCTGCACAACCACGATCAAACTATGATCTCTTTCACTTTCGATTTGTGAGTTTTTAGTTTTTGTTTTTCTCTTGTCAAATTTGCATATAAAAGGTGTATTTGACAAATCAGAGATGTATTAAAGATCCAAGATCAAACACAAGAATGGTGTAGATTTTACAAATGAGCAATATTTTTAAAATGCATTTTTGTCTTTTCAGTTTAAGATATTAGATTGGTTGTTTTTGAACTGATCTAATAAAAACTCCAAAATCGATTTAATATAAATTCAATTCATATAATTAAAGTAAAAAAATTATTATATTTGTTTATAGATAAATTGAATATCTTATTTTTTTAATATATTTTCATATAATAAATATAAACTTAAATCATTAATTTCTCTTGCAATAATATTTTTCATATTTTTTACTATATTAAAGGAATATTTGGGAACTTTTATGTGTTAGGTTTATTATGTATAGATTTCAAAGATGTTAAAATTTTATTACATTTTTTTGCATTATTTAACAAATTTCTATGCCAATGGATCTTATATAGATATTTACAAATTTTATATATATAGACATTTGCAAATATATATTCAAATAATCATACATTTTCAAACATTTCATATGATTTTAATTTATAAAAATGTATATTTATTTGAATTTTATATAACTCATATATAGACACGATTTTGTTGAGATATATTAATAATAAAAATAAATTAAAGTGTAGAGACACATAACTTTCTTTAAGAGAAAATGATATAGACAGATAAGTATTGGATGATTAAGTAATTTCAGGAATAATGAAAATGGCGGAGGTCAAGAGATCAAATATTATTTTTAATTAACACTTTTTATTAACTGTTAAAAGGTTAAAATCACTTTTAAGAGAACAAAAATTTGACTAAGTTTGGATGGTTGATACTCTTCTCTTACCTCCATGCATTGTATAACTGAAATTAAATTTGGATGGTTTTATCTTCACTTAACTTGTGAAATAAATTAGTTGTATATAATTAACATGATAAACTTTGATATTTGCAGGCCATCTTATACCTATCCACTTATTTTGTATCAAATTGTTGAACTTTAAATAGGGATTGGATGATTATGCTTAATCATTTTTGTTGGAGTCAAATAAAGTGACCATCTCTTAATCATTTATTAAACTTTGACAAATCTCACCCTTTATTGTAGGGTGATCGTCTTTCCCTCTACTCTTACAACTTTGTTGCTTAGGATTGTTTAATGTTCCTTTAATAGATAAATTAATGATTTGTTGAATTGATTAACTATGTAAGATTCCTATTCTAGATACATAATTATCTTTCAGGTTAAATATCTGTTTAATCTCTTAACTTTAAGTGAATTTTAGAATTAGTCTATTTTAAAATTTTAGACCAATTTAGTCATTTATTTTTCGAAATATGTGAATTTAATCATTTTAATCAAATTTTGGTAAGTTTATTTGACATTTCAAACGCATTTCATAATAGTATTTGACTTAACATTAAAACAAAAATGTGTCAAACAGTATAAACAACTCAAATACAATCTTGAAATGCGTATAAAACATCAAATAAAAAATTTGATTAAAAGGACTAAATCCACGTATTTAAAAAGATAAAAGATTAAATTTGTCCAAAATTTCGAAATTGACTAATTCCAAAATTTACCAAAAGTTAAGGGACCACAAATATATTTAACCCTTATCTTATATATATATATATATATATATATATATATATATATATATATATAAACATTCCAAATTGTAAATAGTTCATAAAGTTCAAATTTAACATAATGTTAAAACAAGGCATTGTTTCACAATATTACAAGTACAATGTAATGATTATAATCTAACATTTGTAATCAATCAATTATAATATTCAATGAACAATATTGTTAAAATCATATATGTCTAATTATCTTAACCACAAAGGGATCTGAATTGATTAATAGGCTTTTATCTGGTTTAAGATGAATCTTGAATGAATCTTTAGGTTTTAAAGCTCAATTAATCAATTTCACAGTTCTGGGTTAATGGACTGTTTAAATCAATCAAGGAAGATTATGAGAGAGAAGAAAGAAGCAAGACACACAATTTATACTGGTTCGATTCAGGGCGAATCTACATCCAGTCTTCTCCTAAGTAACACACTTAGGAGGATTCCACTAAACAGATAGGATTCAAGAATTACAAGCACACCTATATAATTCTAGACCCTAAAAACCCAAGAACTTGATCTACCAATCAAGAACTCCCCCTAGGAGCAATGCATCCACACAATTGCACCTAGGTCCACACTTCAAACACTGAAGCAACTGTAATCAGAAATACAGTAAACAAAATCAAGAAACGAATACACTTATGTTGTGCAGATTTGACAAAAAGCTCATTGATTCAAGCAAGACCCATCATGGTAGAATCAACCATCAATCTTCTTGGATCTGCACTTGAGTGATCTTCCAGACTATTCAATCTCTCTGTGACTATCAGAAGATTCTCTCTCAGAAGGAAAAACTGCGTGATTTATCAATTTTCTCTTGTCTCCAAACAAATTCTAAAAACAGCTTTTATACAGAGTTTTCTGCTGTCACTAATTGATTAGCAATTTACCTAATCGATTATCGTGAGTATATTTTCACTTCCTTTGTGCCATACTCACAGCTAATCCATTAGTTAAAAAACTAATCATATGCAAGATTACACAACAGGCCTAAAATACATTTGATAAATAGAAGCTATTTGCCTAATGCATATCATAACTAGACCAAGCTATGTTTTATTCTAAACCAGTAGACATCATCAAAATCATTCTTCATTCATAGGTGAAGTAGCTCCTCCTACCAACAAATATAAATAAAATCACTATTAATTTCAAACAATTTGATGAAGGATGAACACCTAGTCAAGCACATAATTTAATATACACAAAAATAAATCACACACCTCAATTAAATTATTAAAGTTCACATTCTCTCGATGTTATTTATTTGTCATCTAATATAAAGTTATACACTAAAAACAAAGTTAAACCAACACAATAATATCTTTTATTATCGTACAATACTTAATCAAAAACAAGATCACAAATAATTTTAATTCCAAATGTTTACATAAATCGTGTTCATATTTCTAAAGTTATTTATAGGGATAGAGATTTCAATAATCATCACAAAATAATACAAATAACATTTCTTATAATACATTTTTAATTAATAACAATTTTAAAGGTATACAAACAATAATTCTAGTATTAATCACAGTTATTATGCTCCATACTAAAACCAAATTCTATTACAATTAAAAAAGAACTAGTTTTACGTAATTCATGTTAAAAAAATATACATAATAGAAAATAGAGCAAACTTCTAAAGACTCAATTTATCTAAACAATAAAGAAAAAAAAAACACGTCAAAACATTTCCCAATCACTTAGAAACAACATTAAACCAAAAATTTAAGAATTTAAAAAATAATGGAATCATGAACGTCTATGAGGACTAATTTTATAAGAATGCATTATAGAAAGAAAAAAAATGAGACCACACAACTAGTCTTTGTATTATTATCTCTAAAATAATTAATCATAGTTTGGTCCCTTCATATTCCATGCATCCAACCCTCACAACAGCCGGCAAAATTTGACCAATTCCAAATCCAAACCAAACACGTCTTTGCAGTAGCAGAACAGAAAAAGCACGTTGACTATTAGCTTTTAATTATTAAAATTTAAAATGGGCAACTGATTAATTCCATAGTCAAATAATTACGTCATTCAACATTTAAGATGCATTCATACTTTAAATTGTATTATATATTTGTGTTTGATACTTTTATATATATATATATATATATATATATATATATATATATATATATATATATAATATTTTAGAATACTTTACTATTATTTATCAATAAAGTATTTAATATATAAATCTATAATATTTATATAATAAATAATAATTTATAATTTTTATGTTAAAAGTATTTAATATATTTAATTTTAATTTTAATTTATACAAAAATAATTATATATTTTTTAATATACATATAACATATGTTGTATCTTTTTATTTTTAAAATTAACATATCGATTACGTATTATATATTCGATACATATATCATAATAGGAAAAATAAATATCTAATTTACTTTATAAACGTACCCAGATAAAATTACAAGACATTGAAGTTGATGAGTTGAAAGATTATTATTTTGAAAGAAAAAAAAAAACTTAAAACTCCACGTTTAAATACCAAGTTGAACATTTGTCCGATTTAAAACCCTAATAAAATGTTATTGGTTATAGATAAGCCTTACGTGTTACTTTTAACCATTATAGAATCAGATCCCAAAGAAACATAGAAACAAACAGAAAACAACTGCGAAAATAAAGTATAATAATGTAAAAGTTTGAACGAAGGGAACTAACGGATAAATTCTACTGAAAAAAGTAGCATCTAACATACTTTTTCAACTATTATTTTCTTAAATTCTTCTCAATTGTTATTAATATTTATTAATTTATACAAGTTGTCAACACTTATTATCTACTTGCTTTTAAGTGAGTATAAGTCACTTCTACTTTTAGTTAAAAAATGACTTTTCTCAAAATATTGAGATTAGTCGATTTATTAATTTATCTCGTGTGTGAGATAAGAAATTAGTTGATGTCGAATTTTTAACATAGTATGTGTACGTGGGATAAAAAATTAATGGATAGTCCGTTAGCGGTTCGATATGGAGTAAAATAGAGTGTTCAAGAAAGTTCACTAAGATAGGTTCTAACATGATACCATGTTAGAAGTGAACTTTAAGCCTAACTCAAACCCACAAAATCGAGATGTAAGGTAAAGATTGCACTCACTCATATATTGTGAATTAACCTTATCTCTAATTGACGTGAGACTTCCAACAATAATTAACGAACATTATTTTTCTAAAATTTTAATTACTTATTTAATCAATTAATTATTATTGTTTTGTAAAATCTACCACCTAATACTTTTAACATTTATTATTATTTTTTTCATATTTTTACGAGTTATGAATTGATTTGTTTTAAATAAAGCTAATGTGAACGTTGGGGAATGTTCTGTTTACTTTAAGGAAGCGCGTTTATTCAAGCAAGAGACTGTATCTTAGCCATGTGCTTCCACCAAAAAATTCCAAAATTATTTGTACTTTCTTTAATTTTTTATTCTATTAGATAAAGGCGATGCGAGTTTTTATAATTAATTTTTATACTTATAACTGTTTCTTTTATTACGATAATGGTTATTTTTATCATGCTATTTTTTTTTTTTATCATTGTGTGGAGTGTCTTTGGAATAGTGTATATATATTACTAATTATAACGAAGAACCAAAAATTTTGAAAGGAAAATAAAAATTTGATTTTCTATGTTCTGAATCAACCAAAAGACACGTTTGAATATTTGAAAGAGGTGTTAAATTTTTCAATGCTTTTGTCCAAAAGTTTTCATTGCGTAAACGAAGGTTGAAGTGAAGTGTAAGTTTGTTTTTCATCTGTAAACTTATAATTATTTTTCCTTTTTATCATTTTTATAATAATTGTACCTACCTTAACCGAGTATCTATTTGTAAGATTATTATAGACGTGATTATAAATATTTTATACTTTTTATTATCACACAACTAAACTAATATAATAATTAATTATATTCCAAGAAAAAATATAGGTAATATAATTTGTTTCAGTTGGTTAAATTTATTTTCTAATCTTATGTAAGTTAAAAAGTATATAAATGAAAAATATCACTAAGAAAATATTCATTCAATTTTTTTCTTATTTAATAGTGAAAACAAAAACATTACCCATATGTGTATTCAATTTTTTCATAATAATAGAAAATTATTATTTGTATTATTATTATTATTATTATTATTATAAAATTAAGTATAAATAATTTTTTTCATTTTGTTGCCAAGTAATTTTTTTTATTTTGTAGATAATATTTTAATTAAAAAAAGTAGAAGCATAAAAAGAAAGTCAAATAAAAAAATAATTAAACTAATTAATTTTTTACTTAAAAATAATATTGATAAAATAACTATTTTAATTCAAAAAAATACTTAAAAGGTCAAATTGTAAAACACATGTAAACAAAAAAATTCATTTTTATATAGATATAGATATAAATATATAGGTATAGACTATCATGCATAGATATGATATGTGTATTGTATACGATACGTATTCAACGCGCTGATATGTTTATTTTGAGCTGTCAAAATGGGTTGGAACCCGCGAGCCAACCCGGCTCATCACGGATTCGGGCCGGGTTGGGTTGAAATTTTTTTATAAATTTTAATACGGGTTGATTTTTGACCCGGCTCATTTAGAACTCAGCTCATCCGAATTGAATCCGTGGTGAGCCGGGTTAGCTCACCAACCCGTAGATAAAAGGGTCACACAAGTGTTTTTATTTTTTTATTAAGTTGGGTTTTACATTTGGGTCATGTTAAGTTATTTTTTTATCCAACACATAAATAATTTGTATTTTTTTTTTATTTTGGTTTGTATTTGGATTGTGTTAAAGTTTATTTAGATTCTAATTAGAATTACAAATTAGTTTTGACTGAAAAAAATAATATTTTTTTTTAATTAAGCGAACCCGTGAGCTAATCCGTTTAACCTGCTAACCCGTGGTGGGGCGGGTCGGGTTCGAATTTTTTTGGCTCGCTAAAAAGTTAGCCGGATTGGGTTGGCTCACTAAATCAACCCGTGGTGGGTCGAACCGGGTCGGATCGAGTTATTCGTTTTGACAGCTCTAGGTGTGATATATGTATATTAAATATTGTACAATAAATTTTAAAAATATGATAAATATGTTATTGTTATTGGGTGCATCCAAAATAAAATCATAGATATTAAAGTTCTCAACATAAAAAATTATAAATTATTATCATCATTAAATTATTGTTACTTTATAGATCATATGCTTCATTAATAAGTATCAATAAAATATCTTAAAGTATCAGATATTGACACATGTCAAACAAATATACTTAACCTAAATTGAAATATTGAATATAAATAAAGATAAAGTATACTAAATTATATCTCTTTTTATACGTTACTAACAACTTAATTACTTGCTTGACACTAAAGAACATCACTCTCACTTTTAACTTTAAAAAAATATTTTAAAATCTCAAAGTAAGTATAAAAAATTTATAAATGCTAAATATATAAAGTATAATAAATTAAACAAATTTACTTTTCCATATATATATATATATATATATATATATAAATTTGGAAACCATAAACATATATAAGAAATAACAAAGCCCGCTCACTAGAGATGGCAAATAAACTCGTCCCCGTGGGTATTGCCCGAACCTGTCCCCGTTTTGACGGGGAATCCCCGCATTGACTGGGTATGGGTATGGGTATGGGGAATCCCCGACTTTTTCAGTTGGGT
>Ga0214542_1003431_pt1 | contig 32376 bp, 27 predicted proteins | sample CNSS1metaG_FD_160096 | JGI IMG/M metagenome (GOLD analysis project Ga0214542, IMG submission 160096) | Root nodule microbial communities from cowpea collected in UCLA plant growth center, Los Angeles, California, USA - CNSS1 | ecosystem: Host-associated > Plants > Roots > Nodule | place: USA...
TGTCACCTTACCATGTAGTCCGCTATCTCTTCAGTTGGCCTCTTCCCATTCGATACATGTCGGCTTGAACCCAGGAGGGGTTACCTGCAGAAGAATCTCCGAAGCTCAAGTAAGTCAAAGCTCTCAGGGAGTTAATCAGCAATTAATGAATGCGTACCTTTAATTACTGGGGTCCACGTGTATTTATAGAGCATTAATGACGTTTGACTATTGTATGGGCTGGGTTTTGTCTTGGGCCCCAGCTTGGGCCATGAGTGGGCCTGGTCCTAAAACAAGTCTTAGAGGTCTATTGAAGATAGGGTATTGATATTGGTTAACTTTCTAGGCAAGTAGTCGGTTTCGGCCGACTACCTGCCTAGATGGCTTGTGCTGGTGGTGTCCGGGTACTAGATGGTAGGTGGTTTTGACGTGTGTACTATTTACTTGATTGAGTTCGGTTAGGTACGGTACACCAGTCCCCCAGCCTTGTCCGATATGGGTTATCGGTCAAGGATAACATGTGTTGGTGGACTAGCAAAACCGGCTAGGTGTGATACATTATCAACAACAAGGGCAAGCCCAAACACATGTTGCACCCTGAGACCAATCTATACCCTTAAATTAGGGCAAATTTTGAAGTCTTAATCTTTTTATCAAAAACGGAGATAAGCCCAAACACACTTCATGTCCTGAAGCTAAACTCTTAACTATCAAATTAGGGCAACCCTTTAGTCAATTACTTCATCTAATCCCTTCCAAGGCCTTTGGTAATTTCCTGTATGTCACTCAAATAGTGTTCAAAAAGTAATGATATAGAAAAGAGTTCCTAAATAAACTAATTAGACCAAAGAATATTTTTCAAAGAAAAAAATCAAGACAAAAGGATTCCATAAATATAAAAATAACAAATTGGGAATCAATTGAAATAAGTTTCATACAATGTAAAAGGTGAAAAAATACATGAGGGCATGCTTCATGCATAGATTCATATCTAATCATACACACATCATTCATTTTTGTGAAAAGAAAAAAGTTAACAAACAAAGGAACTTTCATCATGCATTCATAAATTAATTCATACATCAAAGTTTCAACTTTGTTCATGCAAAATAAAATCATAACATGTTCATCATAACTAATATTGTTAGTGTTCAAAAAGAAAATCCATAAGTCATGCCAACATTATCATTCACCATGCATGCTCGAAATAAACATAACAGCATTATCACCCATCATAATTAATGTTAAAAAAAATAATACATAGCATGTGTCAGCACTTTTATGCACATATAATGTAAATGTTAAAAAACAAAGTCATAATGACGTTAACCAGGTGTTAGCATTTGCATTTGCATGCATTCATAAAAAGAAATTTCATACCAGGTGTTAGCATTTGCATGCATTCATACAAATGACGTCAATTATCAAACAAAAAAATATTCAAACATGTGTTAGCAAAATTAAGTTCTATGTAGTATTTGGTTCAAAAAGAAAAAAAGTCACATACATGCCAACATATTCATGCATATATCATATTATCATATGCATGCATATATCATATTAGCATATTCATGCATATATCATATTATGTTAGCATATTCATGCATACATAAATCATCTAAATTCTCAGAAAGCAAAATTCATAACATGTCTTAATCATCATGCATCATGTACATGCATCATTGTTCTTTTTCATGAAATGAAAAAAAATTCTTGTCACTTTTGGGACCGAAACCCTCTTCATTCACATGAACGATTGTCGAATCCTTTTGTTTCAAAATGAAGAAAATGAGAAAGATGCAAATTTTGCTTCTTTAATAGTTCTCGAATTGATGGTCCTCTTCATTCGTATGAATGACCTGTATATCCTCAAGCCCAGTTTCGCACTGGCCCCTTAAGCCAAGTTTCATCTGGCCACCCCAAGCCTATCTTTGTCTAGCCCCTAAGCCTAGCTTTGTCTAGCCCCTAAGCCTAGTTTTATCTCGCCACCTCAAGCCTAGTTTAGTTTGGCCCAAGCCTAGTTTCGTACTGGCCCCTCAAGCCCAGATTAGTCTGGCCTAAACCCAGTTTTACACTGGCCCCATCAAGCCCTGTTTTATCTGGCCACCTCAAGCCTAGCTTTGTCTAGCCCCTAAGTCTAGTTTCGCTTTGGCCCTTTAAGCCTAGTTTTATCTGGTCCCCCAAGCCTAGCTTTGTCTAGCCCCTAAGCCTAGCTTTGTCTAGCCCCTAAGCCTAGCTTTGTCTAACCCCTAAGCCAGTTTCATCTGGCCACCTCAAGCCCAATTTAGTTTGGCCCAAGCCCAGTTTCGCACTGGCTCCTCAAGCCCAGTTTTATTTGGCCCCTCAAGCATAGTTTAGCCTGGCCCAAGCCCAGTTTCGCATTGGCCCATCAATCCCAGTTTTATCTGGCCACCTCAAGCCTAGCTTTGTGTAGCCCCTAAGCCCAGTTTTGCACTGGCCCCTTAAGCCCAGTTTCATATGGCCACCTCAAGCTAGTTTAATTTGGCCCAAGCCTCATTTCGCACTGGCCCCTCAAGCCGAGTTTTATATGGCCCCTCAAGCCTAGTTTAGTCTATGATGAGTCATTATTTTCGTCCATTCCACTAGCCTTTGTGTACCCATTTGATATTTGTTCAATGCTTAATTGTTTATCTTTAGTGTGTTTTCATCTGTTGGGCTTTAGTGGGCCATTGTTCCGAATTTAGGTTAATTTCACATTATTTGGCCTAATTTTTGTTTTTAATTATTTTTAGATATTTGGGTGAAGCAATTTTGGAGCTTGGACATTAATATTCAGTTGAAGAGTGTTGCCACATCATTGCCACGTCATTTCCACGTCATCTAAGTGAATGGGCCAAACTTGAGGCCCAATAGTAGCATTTTTGTAATTCTAAGTGGCAGAGTGAAATTTTTGTAAATACTAGTGGCAAGGTTGATTTGACACACGAATGGGAGGTCTCTTAGCTCATGCAGCTGCACCCATCATCTTCCCCACTCTCCATTTTAGGTTTTTGAAGCTTTGGAAGGAGACCCATGGAGGCACAAGTTAATTTTGCACGTTTTCTACTCATTTTTTTACGTTTTATGAGTAGTGGACAACACTAATTGTTGAGATTTTCGTTTTCTACACTTTGGGTAACATTTATATTGAAGCATTTTCATTTTTGTTGGTTGTTTTCGTTCTTACCCTTTCTCTCTTTGCACATTTTCGTTTCGTACCAATTTAAGTTTTCTGCACCATTTTGTGCCAATTGGAATGGTTGAATCACAATTTATGGTGAACCCTAATTCAAATTTCATGGATTTCTAACTTAATGTATTGACTACTTGAAGGAGATGCAATTGAACTTTGAGGTTCTGTTTTGAATTCATGATTTGTCTCTTTTCATCTTGATTTTGTGGTGAATGGTTACTTTTCTTTTGTTAATGCTTTATTTTGGATTGGGTTGGCTGTTCATGTTGATTTTGTTCATGCTTAATGAACTGGGTTGACTATCACAGATGAATGGATGTATGCATTGCTTAATTGCATATTGAAACACATTTTTAACCCTCACTAAATGGGTCTGAACGAGTGGATTGGGTGAGATAAAAATCCTAATTACGTGACCTGTGATGAGTAAAATTTCATTCAAATTCAACGAGTCCATACTGATTTTAATTCGTTTTATTAACATTTGCAAAACTATTGAAATATATTTTTATAATCGTACAATCTGAATCTGTCAAACGCCCCCGTGTTATTGTGTTGTGTTTGAATATGAAAATTGAAGCTTTGAACAAGAACATTTGTTGTTGGGAGATGACTTGTTTTAACTTTCGCATACTGCATTTAACTGTTTTAATTTGGTGGGGTACGACCTCTATCAAATTTTGGTGTCGTTGCCGGGGACATTTAGTTTTGTTCGAAATAAAATTTTCAGTTTGTTTGTGTTTGTGTGTTGGTGTTTTGGTGTGTGTGTAGTTCACGTGTGGTTGAGTTGGTATACGTTCATTGTGATATTATTGTTTTGTTCAGTGTTTGTTTCCATTCCAGTGTGTTTTGTGTAGTGTGCGTGTTGTTTGTCTTGTAAAGTGAATAGTGTCGCGACACATGAATAGTGTCATTTCTAGTAGTGAATAATGCATGAATAGTGTCCGATTCTGGCATTTAACTTGTGGATTTTTGTTCTGGTTGCTACGGTGCTTGTTTTGACTTGAAATTTTTTCTCCCCACTTCTAAGACATTGAACTTGATAGAAAAAATAGCAGGAGCAATTAGTATGGTCTGATTTGAGAGATTTAAGAAAATTTTGGACTGATGTTTAGTCAAACTTTAGAGGACCATAACTTTTGCTCTAGTTATTGGAATCAGCATTATTTTATATGCATTTGGGGTGAAATTGAATTTCTTGCCTTGTTGAAACCTGCTCTACCAGTTACCAAACTCGGATTGTCCGGAAAATGCCATTTTCTATCTTTCAACAATGTTTTTTGTGATTTTTCTTCATTTTTTCCACTTTTGAAAACTTTTTAAAAATACTTACACTTTGAGTTTTGAGCTGATTTTTTTGTGGTATAGTATGAGAACTCAAAGGACAATCCTACAAATTTTTAAGTCATTTGGAGTTCGTTTGAGTATACTAGAATTAATGTATTTTGGTGCATGACTAGAGGAAACCTAAGTGAATTACGACCCATTGACCCTGAGATTGATAAGACATTCCACATAGGGTGTAGGCATCTTAGGAATCCATCTTTGCATGCTGAATATTCTGTGACTTTTCCTGATTCCTTTGATTCTCCTCATACTCCAAACATTCCACATTCTTTGCATTATGAGCATACTGTTTATTCTGATCATTCTGATTTTCATACTGATAATATGGCTCAACTTCCTCCACCTCATGAGAGGACCGTGAGTGAGCTCACTACACTAGAGTTCACTTATGACAGTTTATGCATTCAATATCTTGAGGAGGAAGTTCCATACGTCTTAAACTGGATTAATACACTTGTTGCCAAAGTTTCATGGCCTTGTAGGTGAGGACCCATGCAAACACTTGAAGCAGTTTCATGTCGTGTGTTCCACAATGAAGCCTATAGATGTGCAAGAAGACCATGTCTACTTGAAGGCCTTTCCTCATTCCATGGAGGGCAATGCAAAAGACTGGCTGTACTACTTTGCACCTAGGTCCATCACGAGTTGGTATGACGTGAAAAGATTGTTCTTGGCTAAATTCTTCCTTGCTTCCAGGACAATATTTGGCATCAAGCAACAATCTGGGGAGACCCTCTATGAGTATTGAGAGAGGTTCAAGAATATTTGTTCAAGTTGCCCCCACCATCAAATCTCTGCACATCCCTTTCTACAATATTTTTGTGAAGGCCTGCACCACATGGATAGAAACATGATTGATGCCGCAAGTGGTGGCGCTCTTGGTAACATGACCCCAGCTGCAACTAGGGAACTAATCAAGAATATGGCTTCCAATTCTCAGCAATTTGGCACAAAGAGTGATGCCATAGTTGTTAGAGGAGTTCATGATGTAGGGGCAGCCGAATACACCAAGAAGTTGGAGAGTAAGATTGATTCTCTTACCACACTGGTCAACCAACTTGCTTCCAATCAGAGAGCTCCAACTGCAAGAGTTTGTGGCCTTTGTACATCTATTGATCATTTCACAGACTCTTGCCCAGCATTGCAACAACAGGCCGCTTCTTCTTCTACACTAGTGGATACTCCTCAAGCGCATGCATCTAATATTTTCAAGAACAATAGGCCCCAACACCAGCAAGAAAACCATGATTTGTCAACAAATAGATACAATCTAGGATGGAGGAATCATCTTAATTTGAGATGGGGAAACTAGGGCAACCAACAACAGTAAAACCAACAATTTCAAAACGCGCAGCCACCTCTTTAACAAAGAGTTGTGCCTACACAAGTTGCACCAGTTCCACTTATCCCTGCTGCTACCCTAGCTCCTACTGCACCTTGATCTTCTACTTCATTAGAGGAGTTAGTCAAGATGATGACCCTTCAAAATATGCAATTCCAACAGGAGACCAGAGCTTCAATTCAGAGTCTGACAAATCAAATGGGGCAGATGATAGGGAGATGACAGGCTCAGAATTCTGACAAGCTGTTATCACAAACTATGGAGAATCCGAGAAATGTGAGTGCCAACTCATTGAGATCTAGGAAGAAGATTAAAGTTCCCATTCCTCAGTCCGCACCTGAAAAGGAAGACGACCCTGCCACACTTCAGAGAAAGCGTGATGCTCATGTAGCCGGTCCTTCCACATCTGGTGTGACTCTTACACCTTCCACCTCTATTGTTGCACCTGAACACACACTTGCACCTTCCATCCCTCTTCTTTTCCCTCCAAGAGTCATTCCAAGCAAAAAGATAGAAGAGGTTGATAGGGAGATCTTAGAGACATTCAGGAAGGTGGAGGTGAACATACCTCTTTTGGATGCCATTGATAAAAGTCGTACCCCACTAAATTAAAACACTTAAAATGCAGTATGTGACAATTGAACCAAGTCGTCTCCCAACGACCAATATTCTTATTCAAAGCTTCAATTTCACACAAAATTGCTAAATTCTAATAGCGAAATAGCGAAACTTAATTACACAAAATTCAAAATGTATTGATTCCTTGATTCCATTGAAAATCCATCAATCACAGGTTACTAAATTAATTATCTTATCCAATTTACTCTCATGAAACCTGAATTAATCAACTATGCGAAAATTAACACAACTTCATTATGCCATTAAGCATAACACACATCCTTCTTTCAATTTCACACACACACACACACACACACATAGATTAAGCAACTGTGGCAGAACCTGAACTCACTAAGCATGACAAGCGTTCTGAAATTGTGGAAAACATGGACCCATGATTAAGCATAACAGATTCCTATTTCATTCAAAGCTACAAAATTGAATAAGATGAAGAGAAAATAGGAATTGAAGTACACTGCAAAACATCAACCTCATGGTTTCAATTCAATTTCTTCAAGGAATCAATACGAAAAGCTTAGCTAGACATGGAAAATGGAGCACACAAGTTCTTCAAAATTGAATCACGAAAACAAAATCAAAAACCCTAACTTCAAACTCTCCAAACGTGATTTCAACATCAAAAGACAAATTTAAGAGCTTTAATTGAATGAAAAATGCTGCAATGGTATAAAAACAGAAAACCCCATCAATGGGTGTTGTTCCAAGTCAATAAAATCTACAAAACGTAAATACATTCTCCCAAATACATTCAAAACGTAAATCCCATATTGGGTGTTGTCAAATGTGCGTAGAAATGGCAAACATTAGTGCAAAAACATCAAAAACGAGTGGAGCACCTCCATGGACACCCACTAAACCTTGAGAGCGCGAAAATGGAGGTTGGAGAAGAGTCAAGAAGAAGGAGTGCGGCTGGTGCATGGGTCAAGACCTAAATCTCGTGGTCAAATAAACTCTGCCACCATTATTTACAAAATTGCCACTCTGCCACTCAGAATTACAAAAATGCCACTACTGAGCCTCAAATGTAGGCACATTCACTTAGATGATGTGAAAATGATGTGGCCACTCTTTTCAACTGACTATTGATGTCCAAGCTCCAAAATTGCTTCACCCAAATACATAAAAATAATTAAAAATGACAATTAGGCCAAATAATGTGAAATTAACCCAAATTCGGAATAGTGGCCCAATAAAGCCCAACAGATGAAAATACACTAAAGATGAACAATTAACCACTAAACAACTGCCAAATGGGTACACAAAGGCTAGTGGAATGGAGGAAAATAATGACTCATCACCATCAAACAAATTCCCAAATATGCAAAGTTCTTGAAGGAGCTGTGCACGCACAAGAGGAGGCTAAAGGGGAACGAGAAGATCAACATGGGGAGAAATGTGTCAGCATTGATAAGAAAATATGTTCCTCAAATTCCTAAGAAGTGCAAGGACCCAAGTACATTTTGTGTACCTTGCATCATAGGTAACAATAAATTTGAAAATGCAATGCTTGATCTTGGTGCTTCAATAAATGTAATGCCTCTATCTATTTTCAAATCTCTTTCTATTGGACTCCTACAACCTACAAGTGTGGTGATTCAGTTGGCAAATAGAAGTGTTGCCCACCCTGCAGGTTTAATTGATGATGTTTTGGTTCATGTTGGTGAATTGATTTTCCTTGCTGATTTTTACATTCTTGATATGGAAGAAAGATTTTCATATGGTTCTGCACCAATCCTTTTAGGCAGACCACTTTTGAAAACTGCACGAACCAAGATTGATGTCCTGGGAGGGTGGAATGGAAGTGAGTAGGATGGGTTGAGAGGATGGGAGTTTGTTGGGTGGTGGTGAAGGTGTGCGGGGTAGGATTGTACTCGCTTTCTTCTTCAGTAGGCTGGAAAGCTGGGGACCCTGCGACAACAGATATTTCCTTGGCCTTTCCCTTTTGAGTGGGATCGGCCTCAAACCTTCGCCTTAGGCGAGAGTTTTCCTGTCGTAGTGCTTCCATCTCATCAGCACTGCACTTCTTCAAGTCAGCCAGCTCCTGTTGCATCTTGGCTTGATTGTCTACGATGGCGGCCAGATCTGGAGTGATGTTAGCAGGTCCAGAGGGGCCTGCTTCAACTTTTTTGTTAACTCCTACTCTGCTGCGGGTAGAAACCATTTTCGGAAAAAGCGGGTGGTAAGGTATTATCTCGTGCCCCACGGTGGGTGCCAATTGTTCCTGCAGAGAACAAACAAGATATGTTAGACACAGGTATTACCTTACTCTGGTCCGCCATCTCCTCAGTAGGCTTCCTCCCGGTTGATACATGTCCCTCATGGGTATCTCGGTGTGATTGGTCTGGACCCGAGAGGGGTTACGTGCAGAAGGGACTCTGAAGCTCAAGTCAACAAAATCTCTAGGAAAGTCAAATCTGGTGATTAGGGAAGTAATGAATGTGTACCTTTAATTCGTGGGGTCCATGCATATTTATAGATTTTAATTATGTCTGGCCACGTCATGGGCTAGGCCCTTGCTTGGGCCACGTCTAGGAAAGTTAATTCTTAGATGTGCTTTGATTTTGTTAAGTTTTCCAAAGTGGCCGGTCTAGACCGGCTACTCTTTTAGCGGCTTAGGCCGTTATTATTCTTCTGTCTACTTAGGCCGGTTACTTTATTTGCTCCGCGTATATATGGTGATCATTTATTATTATTATTTGGTTGGAATGACTAGGTGTGGTACACCAGTCCCCCAGCCTTTACCGATATATATATATATATATATATATATATATATATATATATATATATGACAGTGAAGCATAATACGTGCTGACATATTAGCGAGGCCGGCTAGGTGTGGTACAATAATTATAATCAATACACTGTATATTATGCGACCATTTAATTTCTATAATATGTTTCATTGGGACCAATTCCTTCCTCATATATTTTATTATAATTAAAGACTAGGATTTCAGTGGTACCCCAAGATGCCTATATAAGCACAAGACTTCTCCAATGCAAGACAAAGAGAAAAAAATTCAGAAAACCCCTTTCCTTTTTTATTATCAGAGCACACACGCAAAAAGGGTCAACTTAAGTTAAATTCTCTTTGCTCCTAATGTTATTCATGTACTGCTTCTCTTATAATATCAAATGTATGATTGATTGACATGTTGCATGACCAAACGTGTTTGGGGATTTGGGGTCCGGACGTTAGATGATTTTGGGTTTGGGTTTGTCATTGATATGCTCAACCCTTCTCTCTCCTTTTATTTGGAATGTCATTATCTTGGTAATTAAAAAGGTTTTTTTTTCGTAGGCTTTAATTCTCTCTACAAAAAATATAATAATAAATGAAAAAAGTAATAATAAAAAAATTATATTACTTCTTTGATATAAGTATTACATACCATGTCAAGTCTCAGACTTGCTTGGTAATCAAAACACTCCTTTATAGATTCTTAATTCTTTTTTCTTAAAAAATATTAAGAATAATAAAAAATAAAAATTATAAAATTATTTTTAATATTATGTCAAGTCTGGGATTTGCTTGATAACTAAATCTTTTATCATGTAGAATCTCGGGTTCTCTTGATATTAAAAAAATATATATATATATATATATATATATATATATATAAATCTAAAATAAAAAATATAATAATAATATCAAACAACAAATATTTGTATAAAGAACTACGTTATCCCTGATTTTCCAAATGGAAATACATAGGAGTGAGGTACAATCCTCGTCGGTCCCAAATAATAAAAAATTAATTTTGTTTTTAATCTTTATTATTTTGTATGTTTTTATTTTATTTTGAGTTTTGGGGAATAACAAATATTTAACATCAAATTTTGTCTTGCATACTTAATTAGAGAGGGAACCATCATAAGACAGACGTTGTGGGGTGCTAATACCTTCCCCACACGTAACTGACTCCTGAACCCAAATTTGGTTTCGAAGACTTTTCTTTTTTAAGGTTTTTCTATAATTTTTCATAATAAACTATGGTAGCGACTCTTGTATTTTTTTTAATTATTTTTGCCATCCCATCGCGATCTCGGTTGCAACAAGTTGCAAAGCTAGAAAATATGATGTAGCTAAAGGCTTTATGAAATGGATCCAAAAAGGATCAAGAAAAGCTTAACCATGTTGGACCCAACCTATCAAAGGGTACCATGTAATGTATATTTGTTTTGCAGGTTATCAAAAGTGAAAAGAAAGACTTGTGGTACCTTGACCAACTTAGTGATAAAGGTTTTAAAAATGTCTTTGAACCAAATCATTTCCTTATCTATGATGCATATGGTATTATTGTATTGATAGGAAAAAGAGTCAACAATATACTTGCTTGATTTGTATCATGCATCATATAGCATACATTGCTTGCTTACAAAAGAAGTGTTTTTCTAGGTTATGCTTTACAAAGCCATGCATATAGAGTTTATAACAAGAGACTAATGACTGTTGAAGAGTCCATGCATATTGTATTTGATGAAACTAACCCAAAGTTGTAAGATCAAGTATCAAAGAATGCAAATGACGATGATCTAATGCATGAACAAAATTCTGCTACAGAAAATCAATTGGCTAATAAGGAAAAAAAAACCGACTATAAACGTTGTAGACAACAAATTACCTAAGGATTGGATCAAGCCTAGAAGACTATCAAAGAACAACATTATTGGTGATATTAAACAGGGAGTATCCACTAGACACAGACTTGTATTTGTGAACATGTTGCTTTTGTATCTCAAATTGAACCTAAATATGTGAATGATGCTTTGAATGATAATAATTGGATTTTTGCTATACAAGATGAACTTAATCAATTCACAAGAAAAGATGTGTGGTTTCTAGTTCCTACAAGTGATGATATGAATATAATTGGAACTAAATGAGTTTTTAGAAACAAAATGGATGAAGATGGTAATATAGTAAGAAACAAAGCTAGACTAGTTGCTAAAGGGTATAATCAAGAAGAAGGCATTGATTTTGATGAAACATATGAATCTATAGCTAGGCTAGAAGCTGTGAGATTACTTTTAGCTTATGCTTGCATGTGTAACTTTAAATTGCATCAAATGGATGTGAAAAGTGCATTCTTGAATGGTTACTTAAAAGAAGTGTATGTGTCACAACCTTTGAGCTTTAAGGATCATATCTATCCTAACCATGTTTTAAAACTGAAAAAGGCCTTGTATGGTTTGACACTGTTGTAGGTGGCATCAATTGCCCCGCGGTGGAGGTCGGGTGCGCCGAGTAATAATCGAATCATGATGCTTGGGCTCATACACTCTTGATCAAGTGGTAATCGCTTGATGAGTCATTATTTTCCTCCATTCCACTAGCCTTTATGTACCCATTTGATAGGTGTTCAATGCTTAATTGTTTCTTTAATGTGTTTTCATCTGTTGGGCTTTATTGGGTCATTATTCCGAATTTGGGTTAATTTCACATTATTTGGCCTAATTTTTGTTTTTAATTATTTTTAGGTATTTGGGTGAAGCAATTTTGAAGCTTGGACATTAATATTTAGATGAAGAGAGTTTTCACGTCATTTTCACGTCATTTCCACGTCATCTAAGTGAATGACCCAAAATTTGAGGTCTAGTAGTGACATTTTTGTAATTCTACACCGAATAGTGACAATTTTGTAAATAGTAGTGGCATAGTTGATTTGACCACGAGCATTTTAGGTCTTTAGCATGACCAACCGCATTTCATCTCTCTCAACCTCCATTTTCACGTTTTCAAGATTTGGTAGGTGTCCATGGAGGTGTTCCTTTCGTTTTTCACGTTTTTGCACTAGTTTTTACCATTTTTATGCACATTTGACAACTCCCAATGTGGGTTTTACGTTTTGAATTCATTTCGTAGCTTGGGCATCTCATTTTGTGAATAATATTGACTTGGAACAACACCCATTGATGAGGTTTTCAGTTTTTATATGATAGTAGTGATTTTCATTCATTCAAAGCCTTAAAATTCTCTTTTGTTCTTGAATTTGCATTTGAATAATTTGTAAGTTAGGGTTTGATGCCCTGTTTTTGTGAATCTCGTTTTGAAGGGCTTATATGCTCCATTTCCATGTCTAGCTAAGCTTTTTGCATTGATTCCTTGATGAAATTGAAATGAGACCATGAGATTGTTGGTCACTTTTGGGTGGTATTTGAAATTGCATCTGTTTCAAGTTGTGTTTTGAAGATAAATACGTTTTTGATGCATGCTTAATCTCAAATTCGTCTTTTGTGCACGTTAAGGGCTCGTATTCATGCTTGATGTTTATGGGTTCTGTCACAGCTTGCTTCAATCTGTGGGTGTCAACTGCCTGAAATTTGTTGTGCTTAATGACATAATGAATCCATGGTAATTTTCGCTTAGTTCATTACTTAGGGTTCATGAGAGCAAAGTCGAATAGAACAATTAATTATATAATCGGTGATTGGTGGACTTTGAATTGAATCAAGGAATCATTGCATTTTTATATAACTGTTAAATTTCTCTACAATTCCATGAATTAAATTTTGTGCGAATCTATCAAACCCCCCTGTGTTATAGTGTTGTGCTTGAATATGGAAATTAAGGTTTGGACAAAAATATTGGTCGTTGGGAGACGACTTGGTTCAACTTTCACATACTGCATTTAAGTTGTTTTAATTTGGTAGGGTACGACCTTTATCAAATTTGGAGCCGTTGTCGAAGACCAATAGTTTTGTTCGAAGTAAAATTTTCAGTGTGCTTGTGTTCGTGTGTTGGTGTTTGTGTAGTTTAAGTGTGATTGAGTTGGTATATGTTCATTGTTATAATGTTTCTGTGTGTTTTTGTGTAGTATGCGTGTTGTTTGTGTAGTAGAGTGAATAGTGTCGTGGTGCATGAATAATGTCATCTAGAGTAGTGAATAGTGCATGAATAGTGTCAGTTTTTGGTATTTAACTTGTGGAATTTTGTTCTGGTAGCTATGGTGATTTTTTTGACTTGAAAATTTTTCTCCCCACTTCTAAGACCTTGAAGTTGATGGAAAAAATGGCTAGAGTAGTTGTTATGGTGTGAGTTGAGAGATTCAAAAAACTTTTGGACTGATTTTTAGTCAAATCCAGAGGACTATAACTTTTGCTCTGGTTATCAGAATTAGCATTATTTTATATGCATTTGGGGTGGAATTTAATTTCCTACCTTATTAGGAACTGATTTTTCCGGTCATCAAACTCAGATTCTCCAAAAAATGTCTTTTTCTATCTTTCATCAATCTTTTTTGTGATTTTTCTTCATTTTTTCCACTTTTGAAAAAATGTTAAAAATACTTGCACTTTTAGTTTGGATCTGATTTATTTTGGGGTACTGTTTGATGACTCAAGGGACAATCCTACCAATTTTCAAGTCATTTGGAGTTTGTTTGAGTATACTTATAGTTTTACCCTTTATTATGTCCATATCACTAGAATTAATGTATTTTGGTGCATGACTAGGGGAAATCCAAGTGACTTACAACCCATTGACTCTGAGATTGATAGGACCTTCCACAAAGGACGTAGGCATCTTAGGAATCGATCTTTGCATGCTGAATATATTGTGACTTTTCTTGATTCTTCTGATTCTCCTCATACTCCTAACACTCCTCATTTTGTGCATTCTTTGCATTCTGAGGATACTTGGCATTCTGATCATACTAATTTTCATATTGATAATATGGCTCTACCTCCTCCACCTCATGAGAGGACAATGAGGGAGCTCAATGCACCAGAGTTCACTTATGACAGTTTATGCATTCAATATGCTGAGGAGGAAGTTCCGTATGTTTTAAAAACTGGATTAATACACTTGTTACCAAAGTTTCATGGCCTTGCAGGTGAGGATCCATGAAAACACTTGAAGAAGTTCCATGTCGTGTGTCACCATGAAGCCTGTAGATGTCCAAGAAGACCATGTGTACTTGAAAGCTTTTCCTCATTCCTTGGAGGGCAATGCAAAAGACTGGTTGTACTACGTTGCACCCAGGTCCATCACGAGCTGAGATGACTTAAAAAGATTGTTCCTGGCTAAATTCTTCCCTACTTCCAAGATAACAGTCATAAGGAAGGAAATTTCTGGCATCAAGCAACAGTTTGGGGAGAGCCTCTACGAATATTGGGAGAGGTTCAAGAATCTTTGTTCATGTTGCCCCCACCATCAAATCTCTGAACATCTCCTTCTACAATATGTTTATGAAGGCCTACACCATACGGATAGAAACATGATTGATGTCGTAAGTGGTGGCGCTCTGTGTAACATGACCCAGCTGCAGCTAGGCAACTAATCGAGAACATGGCTTCTAATTCTCAATAATTTGGCACAATGAGTGATGCCATAGTTGTTAGAGGAGTTCATGAGGTAGGGGCAACCAACTTGCTTCCAATCAAAAAGCCCTAACTACAAGAGTTTGCGGCCTTTGTACATCCGTTGATCATTTCACAGACTCTTGCCCAGCATTGCAACAACAGGCTACTTCTTCTACACTTGTGGATACTCCTCAACCTATGCAGCTAATATTTTCAACAACAATTGGCCCCAACACTAGCAACAAAACCATGATTTGTCAACAAATAGATACAATCCAGGATGAAGGAATCACCCTAATCTGAGATGGGGAAACCAGGGCAATCAATAGCATCAAAACTAACAATTTCAAAACGTGTAGCCACCTCCTCAACAAAGAGTTGCACCTACACCACAAGCTGCGCCAGTTCCACTAACCCTGCTGCTACCCCATCTCCTGCTACACCTTCATCTTTTACTTCGTTGGAGGAGTTAGTTAGGATGATAACCCTTCAAAATATGCAATTCCAGTTGGAGACTAGAGCTTCAATTCAGCTAAAACCAAGCACAGGCTCAGAATTCTGACAAGCTCCCATCACAAATAGTTGAAAATATGAGAAATGTGAGTGCCATCACATTGAGATCTGGGAAGAAGATTGAAGTTCCCATTGCTCAGCCCACACCTGAAAAGGAAGACGACCCTGCCACACTTCAAAGAAAGCGTGAAGCTCATGCAGTCGGTCCTTCCACATCTAGTGTGACTCCTACACCTTCCACCTCTACTGTTGCACCTTCCATCCCTCTTCCTTTCCCTCGAAGAGCCATTCCAAGCAAAAAGATGGAAGAGGTTGATAGGGAGATCTTAGAAACATTCAGGAAGGTGGAGGTGAACATATCTCTGTTGGATGCCATTAAACATATCACTAGATTTGCAAAGTTCTTGAAGGAGTTGTGCACGCACAATAGGAGGCTAAGGGGAAACAAGAAGATCAGCATTGGGAGAAATGTGTTGGCATTGATAGGTAAATTTGTTCCTCAGATTCCTGAGAAGTGCAAGGACCCAAGTACATTTTGTGTACCTTGCATCATATGTAACAATAAATTTGAAAATGCAATGCTTGATCTTTGTGCTTCAATAAATGTAATGCCCTTGTCTATTTTTAAATCTCTTTCTCTTGGACCCCTACAACCTACAGGTGTGCTGATTCAATTGGCAAATACAAGTGTTGCCCACCCCACAGGTTTAGTTGATGATGTTTTGGTTCGTGTTGGTGTATTGATTTTCCCAGTCGATTTTTACATTCTTGATATAGAAGAGGGATTTTCACATGGTTCTTCACCAATCATTTTAGGCAGACCATTTTTGAAAACTGCACGAACCAAGATTGATCTCCATACAAGTACTTTGTCCATGGAGTTTGATGATATTGTGGTGTGTTTTAATATTCTGGATGCCATGAAACATCCTTCTACGGATCACTATGTTTTTCACGTTGATATTATTGATGATGCTGTTGATGCACATATTTTTGATTTCCACCCTTTACATCGCACGAAATATGCATTTGTGTCTAAATTGTCAGAATTTGCATTCATTAGTGTTGACTATGATTCATATTATGATTATGATTATGATTTCAATGTTGATTCTGAGTTTGAGTCTTTAGGTGTTGTACCATATGATTTTGATGTTACACGGTCAGAATGCACTAACCATGTTGCAGGAAGTACATATGCATCTGATTGTTATGTCGAAGTACAGGCTGTGGAACCCATTTCTCCCTCCCCTTTGGTTGTTGATATTCAGCCACCATCCAACACTCTAGAGTTGAAACCCCTACCAGATAACCTCAAGTATGTATACTTAGAAGAGAAGGAGAAACTACCCGTCATCATTTCCACCTCCCTCACTGTTGAACAAGAGTAGAGGTTGTTGCATGTTCTTAAAAAACACAAGAAGGCAATTGGATGTACATTGCCTGACATTCCTGGTATTGGCCCATCAGCATGCATGCATAGGATATTATTGAAAGATGGAGCAAAGCTAGTGAGACAGCCACAAAGGTGACTCAACCCTGTCATCTCAGATGTTGTCAAGAAGGAGGTGACCAAGCTTCTACAAGCTGGAGTCATCTACCCCATTTTAGACAGTCAGTGGGTCAGCCCCATCCATGTTGTTCCTAAAAAGACAGGCCTCACTGTAGTTAAGAATGGAAAAGACGAGCTAATTCCAACTAGGGTGTAAAACAGTTGGAGAGTTTGCATCGACTGTAGAAGGCTAAATCAAGAAACCAGGAAATACCACTTCCCCTTGCCTTTTATTGATTAGATACTTGAGCGTTTGGCAGGTAAGTCCCACTATTGTTTTCTTGATGGTTTTTCTGGTTACTTTCAAATTCATATTGCACCTGAGGACCAAGAGAAAACCACATTCACCTACACCTTTGGCCCTTTTGCCTATAGGAGGATGTCGTTTGGCCTATGCAATGCCCTGGCACATTCCAACAGTGCATGTTTAGCATTTTTAGTGAATTTCTTGAAAACTACATAGAGGTGTTTATGGACAATTTTACTGTGTTAGGATCCTTCTTTGATGCATGTTTATACAATCTAGAGAAAGTTTTGAATAAGTGCATCCAATCTAACCTTGTTCTTAATTTTGAGAAATGCCACTTCATGGTAGAACAAGGCATAGTTTTGGGGCACATCATTTCGAGTAAGGGCTTTGAAGTTGACCCTGCAAAGATTTCAGTTATTTCACAATTGCCTTACCCCTCTTCAATGCGAGAGGTTCATTCTTTTCTTGGCCATTCAAGGTTTTACAGGCGTTTCATCCAGGACTTCAGTAAGAAAGCCTTTCCACTGTCCAACTTGCTATGAAAAGATGTTGATTTCATCTTCAGTGACGAATGAAAAAGAGGTTTTCGATTGCCTCAAGAAGGCCCTGACCACCACTCCGATCATCCAGGCGCTCGATTGGACGACCCTACTCAAGCTGATGTGCGATGCATCCAATTATGCATTGGGGGCTCTTCTGGCTCAAAGGATTGACAAGTAGCCAAGGGTAATCTACTACGCCTCTAGAACATTGGATGTTGCCTAAGCAAACTACACCAGAACAGAGAAGGAGCTTCTTGCGATTGTTTTTGCACTTGAAAAGTTTAGATTTTATCTGCTTGATTCTCCTGTTGTTTTGTTTATTGACCATGCAACTCTTAAGTACCTGTTGAAGAAGGCAGAATCGAAGCCTCAACCGATTAGATGGATGCTTTGGCTCTAGGAATTTGATTTGGAGATCCATGATAGAGCGGAGCACAAAACTTGGTTACAGATCACCTGAGCAGAATTGAGAGGTCTACTGATGATGCTTCACCGATTCGGGATGATTTTCTCGATGAGAGTTTGTTGACACTCTCTGCTTCTTTTCCCTCCCCATGGTTTGCTAACATTGTTAATTATCTTGTTGCTTCTGTTTTTCCTCCCCAACATCCATAGCTCAATGTGATAAGTTTAAGAGCGATGTTAGGTTTTATATTTGGGATGACCCCTATTTGTGGAAGATGTGTAGTGATAAGGTTACCAGGAGATGCATTCCGGACCATGAAATTGACTCGGTCCTCAAATTTTATCATTCATCTGCACCTGGTGGTCATCTTGGCACACAGAGCACAACTTGCAAGGTGCTAGATTACGGATTTTATTGACCCACCATCTTCAAGGATGCGTGCAGGATTTGTAGCACATGTGAGCAATGTCAACGAGCAGGAGAAGCCATTTCTTGGAGACAATAGATGCCTCAACAACCCATGTTATTTTGTGATGTCTTCAATGTCTAGGGTAAGATTTCATGGGCCCTTTCCCTGTCTCTTTTGGTTTCACTTACATCTTGCTTGTTGTTGATTATGTTTCAAAATGGGTGGAAGCTAAAGCCACTATGACTAACGATGCTCGAGTTGTTATAGACTTTGTCAGGTCTCACATATTCTGCTAGTTTTGAATTCCTAGAGCTATCGTGAGTGACCAGGGCATGCATTTTTGCAATAGGTCCATGGGGGCTTTGCTTTGAAAGTACGGGGTTGTGCATAAGATTTCTACACCATATCACCAGAGACTAATGGGCAAACCGAGATCTCAAACAGAGAGATTAAGCAGATCTTCAAGAAGATTGTGTAGCCCAATAGGAAGGATTGGAGTAACAAACTTGAGGACGCTCTTTGGGCTCACAGGACTGCTTACAAGGCACCAATAGGGCTGTCTCCTTATCGGGTCGTCTTTGGTAAGCCATGCCACCTTCTTGTGGAAATAGAGCACCGAGCCTACTGGGCTGTCAAATCATGCAACTTCTCACATGATCAAGCTGGGGAGGAAAGGAAGCTGTAGTTGAACAAGTTAGATGAGATCCGTTTGGAGGAATATCAAAACTTTATGTTCTATAAAGAGAAGACCAAGAGATTCCATGATAGCTGCATAGCTAGAAAGGAGTTTGTTATCAGTCAACAAGTGTTATTGTATAACTCAAGACTTGGACACATAGGTGGTAAATTGTGGTCAAAGTGGATTGGTCCTTTTGTGGTTACTAATGTTTATCCTTATGCAGTTGAGATCAAGAGCCAATCCACCGATAGGAGCTTCAAAGTGAATGGGCATCGTCTGAAGCCATTCCTCAACAACCCTGCCTTGGTGGATACTGTTGTAGAGGAGACTTCCCTGCTTGACCGTACTTCTGTTTCACCATGATTCATGGAGTTTTCTTTCTCCTTCCTTACTTTTGTTGCACTTGTCCAGATCCATCTGCTGATGTTTGATTGTTTGATATTGTGCTTGAGTCAAATTGAGACAATGTGTAGTTTAACTATGAGGGGAGTCTGTCTGTTGTTGTTTCCTTTTGTTTGTTTCCTTTTTGTTAATTTGTGTTAAGTTTTTGTTTTTTGTTTGGGACACTCACTTCACTTTTGGAGGATGCGTTGTTGGTTGTTCTATGGACTGATATCCTTGCTTTCCCCTTGCATGTCAAGTTGCTTTTGAATTGTTTTACCTTGTGTGAGGATTTGAGCCACTCTCTGTTCTTTGTTGTGTGATATATGTCTCTTGAATACTTGAACAGTGGCCTTGGCTTGACTTGTTCTAATGTTTTTCTTATTCATATGCATATTTGGATATGATTTAGGCAATTGTGTTCTGTGAGCCTATAGCCAGATGAGCCTACCTTGAACTATTTTCTTTGATAATCCCTTTTTGAGCTTGCATACCCTTTTTCATTGATTTATAGCTCATTACAAGCCTTTAGCCTGAAAAACCATGATTCTTCCTACCTTAGGAAATTTTGGAGCTTTGGAATTGTTTTGGGAATGAGTGCTCAATTAAGTGTGGTCGCGCTCAATAAGTGTGGTTGTGTGCACACTTGTTATTGGTTCTTGGAATTGCTTATTTGTATACCCAAGTGGGATTTCAAAATTGTTGTTTCTCTGCATGTTCTTTGTATAAAAAAAAAAGAAAGAGAAAACAAAGAGAAAAGAAATAAAGAGAAAACAAAGAGAAAAGAAATAAAAAGAAAACAAAGAAAAGAAATAAAAGGAGTTTGGATTCGAGCATTGTGTGAGAACCAAATTTGGAAGTGTTGGCGTTTGGGATTACTTTCATGTTTGATTGTGACTTATTCCCCATTGCTCGTCTGTTTCCTTTGTTGCTTAGCTACTTATCCATATGTTCCACACCTTGACCTCAACCCCATTACAACCTTGAAAAGTCCTTTTGATCTTGACCTGCATGTTTTTTGGTTTGGTTGTTGGTTCTAAAGGCTTTCCAAGTCTGTTTGATGTTCGTTTTTCAGGGGTGCTTTGAGAGTAAACAGTAGCCTAGAGATTTGAGTGATATAGTGCATATTTTGTGAGGTTATGTTGTTTTCAATTCTCTCTTTGAGTTGAACTAAGTACTTGACATGTTTTGAATTGCTTGGATGATGTTCATAGATACCTTGCAACTTTGAATCCTTCTGTGTTGGATGTGTTTCCATTTGTCTGTTTCGAGTTTGTTTGTCTTGTGTCTCTTTTTGTCTCTCTTGTTATGTTTGTGATGTTCTTGCTTTGCTTTACTCTTTAATTTTGCTCAAGAGTGCAAAAGGGAAAATGTGGTCGATTTTGATGAGCCATTATTTTCCTCCATTCCACTAGCCTTTGTGTACCCATTTGATAGTTGTTCAGTGCTTAATTGATTATCTTTAGTGTGTTTTCATCTGTTGGGCTTTATTGGGCCACTGTTCCGAATTTGGGTTAATTTCACATTATTTGGCCTAATTTTCGTTTTTAATTATTTTTAGATATTTGGGTGAAGCAATATTGAAGCTTGGACATTAATATTCAGATGAAGTTAATGGGCCAACATTTGAGGCCCAATAGTGGCATTTTTTTAATTCTGCACCCAATAATGGCATTTTTGTAAATAGTAGTGGCAAAGTTGATTTGACCACGAGAGTTTAGGTCTTTAGCATGACTAGTCGCATTTCATCTCTTCCAACCTCCATTTTCATGTTTTCAAGCTTTGGTGGGTGTCCATGGAGGTGCTCCTTTCGTTTTTCATGTTTTTGCATTAGTTTTTACCCTTTTTATGCACATTTGACAGCTCCCAATGTGGGTTTTACATTTTGAATTCATTTGCTAGCTTGGGCATCTCATTTTTGTGAATTGTATTGACTTGGAACAACATCCATTGATGAAGTTTTCAGTTTTTATATGATAGTAGTGATTTTTGTTCATTCAAAGCTTTAAAATTCTCTTTTGCTCTTGAATTTGCGTTTGAATAATTTGTAAGTTAGGGTTTGATGCCCCGTTTTTGTGAATCCCGTTTTGAAGGGCTTGTATGCTCCATTTCCATGTCTAGCTAAGTTTTTTGCATTAATTCCTTGACGAAATTGAAATGAAACCATGAGATTATTGGTCGTTTTTGGATTGTATTCAGAATTGCATCTGTTTCAAATTGCGTTTTGATGATAAATATGTTTTTGATGCATTCTTAATCTCAAATTCTTGTTTTGTGCACATTAATGACTCATATTCATGCTTAATGTTTATGGGTTCTATCACAACTTGCTTCAATTTGTGGGTGTTAATTGCTTGAAATTTGTTATGCTTAATGACATAATGAACCCATGGTAATTTTCGATTAGTTGACTACATAAGGTTCATGAGAGCAAATTCGAATAGAACAAGTAATTTGGTAATCTATGATTGGTGAACTTTGAATTGAATCAAGGAATCATTGCGTTTTTATATAACTGATAAATTTCTCTACAATTTTGTGAATTAAATTTTGTGCGAATCTATTAAACCCTACCTATGTTATAGTGTTGTGCTTAAATATGGAAATTAAGCTTTGGACAAAAATATTGGTTGTTGGGAGACGACTTAGTTCAACTTTCACATACTGCATTTAAGTTGTTTTAATTTGATGGGCTACGGCCTCTATCAGCGCTTGATCCAACAATTGGTATTAGATTTTGCTTTGACAGTTTTTCAAAATTTTCAAAACTGGTTGGACAAAATCAAACTTTTGCTGAGGGTGCGTCTATTAATAAACCTTCGCTTTTTACTGGTGAAAATTACGCCTTCTAGAAAGTTAGAATGCAAATATTTTTGGAATCTGTTAAATGATTTGTTCGTTCCTGTTAATGTTGTTAATGATGGGCAAGAACCAAAGCCCTTTTCACAATGTACTGTAAATAAAAATAGATGGGCTCAATATGATGTTCAGGCTAGATATATTATTTCATCTACTTTGACCCTTGATGAATTTTATAGGATTTTAGTTTACACTAGTGTACATGAGATATAGGAAATTTTGCGAGTGACTCATGAAGGAATAGACAATGTAAAAAGGGCACGCAAGAACTCCTTGATCCAAGGAGAAATCATCTATGATGTGTAGAAACGATTCACACACATCGTCAATCATCTCACGGGTTTAGGTAAAACTTTGACACTAATGAATTAAACATAAAAATTCTTAAATCTTTGAACAAGACTTGGCAGCCAAAGGTGACGACCATCACGGAGTCACAAAATCTTGCAAAGATGATAATGGTTGCTCTATTTGGAAAGCTGAGGGAGCACGAGCTTGAACTGGATAGATTAAATGAAGAAAAAGATCTAGGAAGAAACAAAAGTATTGCCTTTAAGTTTGAGGTCGTCAAAGGCAAAAAACACAAAGAAGAAGAAGATTATGATGATGATGATGAGAATTTGAGTCTTATGATTAAAAAATTTACAAAATTCATGAAGGCCAAAGGTAAAAATCAATTCAAGAGCAATAAGAAGGAGAATCAAGGATCATCCTCAAATTTCAAGAGCTATGGATGTGGAGAAACTGGACATGTCAAGGCAGATTGCCCAAATTCAAAGAAAAGTGAAGAAAGAAAGGGTAGAATTTTTTTTAAGAAAACGGCGTACATAGCATGGGAAGATAATGCCTCAAGTACATCGAGCTCCAGTGATTCTGATGAGGAAGAAGCAAAATTTTGCTTGATGGATAATCATGACCTCTCTAACAACGAGGTAAGTTCTACTTGCAATGAAAATGATATGATGATCTTTATGAAGCATTTCAACTATTTCTTGTTAAATATAGCAAATTAGATACTGCTCATAGGAAATTAAAATCGGAGTTTAAAGAGTTAAAAAATAAACTTGAAAAATCTCTCTCTTGAAGAAGTTTTAAAAAACAAAATTTCAATTTTAGAAAACAATGAAAAAGAAATTGTTGAATGTGTTTCTTGTAAAAGTTAGATGTTTGATATATGTAGCAACACATGCATTCATAGAATAAGCAATTCCTTTTTCTACCTAGACTCTGCGAGTTCTTTTAGATTTATTTTTCATATTATAATTACTTATTTTTCTCTAACCCCAAGGACTTAAACGAGTTGTTGGGGACCTAAAGAAATTGCTTCCTTATTTTGCAAATAACTTCTAAATCCAGGAAATTAATGTGGTATTTTGACACTAGTTGTTCAAGGCACGTGACTAGAGATAAAAGGAAGTTTAAGAATTTTAAAAGAAATGAACAAAGATTCGTTACATATAGGGATAACAACAAAGGAAAAATACTTGGAACTAGTGATGTTGGTGGAGGAAATACCTTGGAGATCAAGGATGTGCTATTTGTGGAAGGATTAAAGCACAATCTTCTCAATATAAGTCAACTATGTGATAATGGACTCAAAGTCATCTTTGAGAGTGACTACTACACCATTCATCAAAAGGACTCTAAGGAAGTAGCCCGAAAAGGTATGAAACGTAATAACATCTACTTGATTAGTTGTTAAAGAAGAAAATCCATGGTTGTGGCATAAACGAGCTGCTCATATTCATATGCAACATCTAAACAAGCTAATATCTAAAGAATTAGTAGGTGGTTTTCCAAAAATAAAGTTTAAAAAAGCTAAACTATGTGTTGCATGTCAAAAAGGAAAACAAGTAAAATCATCATTTCATTCAAAAAATGTTATTTCTACTACAAAGCCATTAGAACTTTTGCATATGGATTTATTTGGTCCTTCTAGGATAAAAAGCTTTGGGGGGAATTACTATGCTCTTGTTATTGTTGATGATTACTGAAGATATACTTGGACCTTCTTCCTCACAAAAAAGTGAGGCTTTTAAAGCCTTTAAAAATTTTTCAAAAATGATTCAAAATGAAAAGGATTTGAAAATTAAAGTTTTGAGAAGTGATCATGGAGGGGAATTTTAAAATGAATTGTTTGAATTTTTTTGTGAAGAAAATGGGATTATGCATAATTTTTCTACACCTAGAACTCCTCAACGAAATAGAGTTGTAGAAAGTAAAAATAAATCCTTAGGGGAACTAGCTCGCACAATGTTGAACGAATATGAAGTGCCTAAATATTTTTGGCTGATGTTGTGAGCACGGCGTGTTATGTATTGAATAGAATGCACAATCTTGTGACCACAGCCATTTAACTAGCTCGCACAATGTTAAAAGTTATTTTCTAAATGGATTTACAAAAGAAGATGTGTATGTTGAGCAACCTCCTGGTTTTGAAGATTATAAATTTCCTAATCACATTTATAAATTAAAAAAAAAAAGCATTTTATGGATTAAAACAAGCACCTAGATCTTGGTATGAATGATTAAGCACATTTTTGTTAGAAAATGATTTTAAGAGAGGGAAATTTTATCTATCTTTGTTTATCAAAAGAGTAGGTGAACATATTCTATTAGTTCAAATTTATGTAGATGACATAATTTTGGGATCTACTAATAATTCTTCGTGTGAAGGATTTACAAGTATAATGCAGGGAGAGTTTGAAATGTCAATGATGAGTGAATTGACTTTCTTTTTGGGTTTGCAAATTAAGGAAATGAAAAATGGAATTTTCATATCACAGTCCAAGTACTATAAAGAGGTATTTAAGAAATTTGGAATAGATACTATTAAGGAAGCAGGTACTCCCATGAGGTATTTAGATAAAGATGAATCAGGTATAGAAGTAAATCAAACCATGTTTAGAGGCATGATAGGTTCCCTGTTATATCTTACTGCAAGTAGGCCTGATATTATGCAAGTTGTATGTGTATGTGCTCATTTTCAAGCTAATCCAAAAGAATTACATCTTATTACTATAAAAAGAATTTTAAAATATTTAAAAGGAACTGCTTGTTTTGGGCTTTGGTATCCATTAAGTGCCTCTCCTAGCTTAATAGGTTATTTTGATGCTGACTATGGTGGTTGTAAAATTGATAGAAAGAGTACCAGTGGTACTTGTCATCTTTTAGGATGTTCATTAGTTTCTTGGAACTCCAAGAAACAAGCCTGTGTGGCTTTATCAACTACTGAGGTTGAATACATTGCTGCAAGCAACTGTTGTGTTCAGATTCTATGGATGAAACAACAATTAGAGGATTATAATATCTACCTAAATCATATACCTCTAAAGTGTGATAATACAAGTACCATAAACTTAACCAAAAATCCCATAATGCGCTCTAGAATAAAGCACATAGAAATTAGACATCATTTTTTAAGGGATCATATAAGTAAAGGAAATTGTGTGATATAATATGTAGACATCAAGCATCAATTAGTTGATATTTTTACAAAAGCTTTAGCCAAAGATAGATTTTATGAACTTAGGAGAGATTTGGGAATACTAGAAGTATCTTAAAAGTGCAACAACTTAAATTTTCCAAATTTTCAAATAAAGTAGCGCTAAATAATCGATTATCATTTAGGATAATCAATTATCCACTCTCTGAATAAAGTTCAAATTCCTGTGGATAATCGATTATCAAAGAGAATAATCGATTATCTCGACCCCTGTCCAAATTACTAAAATATGTTCTAGAATAATAGATTATAACTTACAATAATTGATTATTTACTAATCCAATTCTTTTCTGGGATTCAAACCTTGAAACAATAATCGATTATCACCAAGGATAAACGATTATTATGCAAAGTTGGGGGAAATTTTTTCGAAAACTAGTCGTTGTAACGAGTAGATTTGCCTTGATTTCTTCAATATGACTGTTGGCAAACATCTTCCTAAAAATTCTCGCCCCCAATTTCAACTATTCACTCGAAAAAATTGGCAAATCTCTATTTGCCCTCTTTTGAACCCTAAACGTTCATCCAACTCCCTCTCTCTCTCTCTCTCTCTTAAATTTCAGTGTTATTCACAATGGCAGAATCATCCGGCAGAAAAATTCCCACCCATCGATGTACTACTCCACACTCAAATAATCCTTCTCCACGAATGGCTTTAATTGAAGGTGGGATTTTAGAAGAAGAAAGGAGAGATGAATTTATCCAAATCTAGAAAAACAAGGCTATCATCTCACCCAAATTCATCAATACCCGCAGGTTCACAATAACAAGTTTTGAATTTCCCTCTCTCTTCAATTTCCAAGGCATCAAGCATTTTGTAGAAATGCAGGGATCATACTATCCTGATCTTGTGAGAGTGTTCTACTACAATCTCAAAATCAAAGATGAAGTTGCTACACAAAGGTCAATGGTGTTGACATCATGATTGACAATGATATTTGGGAAAATGTGGTAAAATTTCCCATAAATGATGATGTTGAGTCTATCCTAAATGGTATTGATGGCTTGAATCAAATTTTGGCTAACCAATCCTTCTACGTAATCGTGCACAGGATGTTGGAAGACATTTATTAGCAGGTGGTCTCAAAATAGATGAAAGACTCATCCACTATTTAATTGTCTAGATTTTGTGTCCCAGAGGAACAAATCATGCCCAATGCTCAAAGGCTGATCTTCTTATGATGTATGGGATTTTAAATCATATGCCCATCAAATGGTCAAGCTTAATCCTTGATACTATGCTAAAAGCCAAAAGGTATCCACAATATCCTCTACCATATTCTCTCCTAATCTCAGGATTTGTGAATATAAAGGAGTTGACACAACTGGGGAGCTTTGTAAAAGAACAATCTGTGCAAATGAAATCTCTGAAAGCTCTTTCAAACAGTTAAAACTTGTTCCTCTTGGTGATGTATATGTCCATAAATATGATATGCCAAATCATGAAGCTAAAGATGAAGAACTCCCTCCTTCTGATCCTATACCCTCTGCTGCACAAAATGTTGGATCTTCTAGTGGTGTTGGATCATCTTTCTCCTTAGAAGACAACATATTAACCATGAATAAAAGACTAGAAGAATTATTTCTTCTCTCTAATTCACGTCATGAAGAAGTTGTTGGACTAATTAGGGGGTAGATACTAGAATTTCAAATATAGAAAATAGGTTTGGTGAGGAATTCACTCATGTAGATGAAGATGATGAAACTGATGACATGAATGCAGAATTTTAGGGGGAGAATTTCTATTTCTTGTTTTATGATTTGCCACTATTTGTACTTTCCCTTTTAAATATAATTATGAATGATTAAGCACATCATTTTCTTCTTGTGGTATGATGATTATTTGATTTAGGGGGAGTTTTATAGCCTTTTCTATAATGATCAAAAAAGGGGGAGAAAAGTTTAAAGAAAACATATACCAATTGTTGGATCGCGTGCTTACCACTTGGCCAAAAGCTATAGCTTTTAGTCAAGGCACAACTCTTTCTACTTAAGAGCGTATGAGCCTAAGTGCCATGATTCGATTGTGACTCAGCCCACTCGACCTCTGCCTCGGGACAATTGATGCCACCCGCAACAATCTCCCCCTCAACAATTACCCATTGGGAATCGAACTCGTGACCTTGGCTCTGATACCAATTGTTGAAAACATGAGGCGAAATAATTAGCGTTTGGACAAAAACCAAGAGGTGGGTGTATTGGTTTTAATATTAAATTAAACGGTAAAAGTTTGGAAAAATTTTAAAATATTAATTTTAATATTAAAACCAATTCACCCCTTCTTGGTTTTTGTCCAAACGCTAATCACTTTGCTGAACGTTTTCAACAGATGTAGTTTCATTGATAAATCGTAGGTAAATGACGAATCATATTTTCATAGGTAAAATTACCTACCAGCTAATTAGCTACAAAATATTCTTCAGGTAATTTGTATATAACATCAAGTTAACTACGAAAATTTCCCATTACCTACAAATTACTAATGAAGGTAATTCCCATATTTTTTCTAGCGTACTAACAAAGTTGTAATTGGTTTGAGTTATTTCCTAGGCAAAATAGCAAGGAATTCAAATTTTTGTACATTGATTTGTACAAATTTCAAAGCTTTGCTCAAAGATAATGATAACAAGGCTGATATATGGGGTTTTGTTTAGTTATGAAAAATAAACTTATATTATTTGTTGATCAAATATCTATCAAAATGCATTCATGTTAGTGTTCTTTTTCTTAGGAAAAGTTCATTATTTGTTGTAAAGGGGAGAAAGTTGTTTTTAATCGTATAAATGATGCATGGAGACGTTACAAGATGATTGTCAAGAGACGACACTATTCAAAGTATCGCCCAAAAAAATATCCTTCATTCATTTCTAAAGCTCATTTCAAGCAATTGGTGAAATATTGGAACACTAGTACTATCCAAGTAAAGTTATTTCATGTCTTATTTTCCCATTATCATAATGTAGAACATTAGTGAGAAAAACACTACAAATAGAGCTAAGCAAAAGTACAACCATCGTATTGAACATGGCCAGTTTTTCTAGAATTCATGCTAAATTGGTAATATATTTCTAATTGTGTCTTCATATGTTATATGTACTGTAAAAAGATGTACCCAAAAAGATGTAGGAGAAAAAGTTACACAAGCTAAAATGTTTATTACAACTTGTCAATGTCAAGAAAGCTAGAAAGAAAAAGAAATAGATGAAGAAAAAAATAATGCTATAATAAGTTTACAATTATTTATAACTATATATAAATCTATCTTTTTAATCATTGACATTGATTTATTTTTCTTAGATTAAGCTTCAAGGTTCCATTCAGAACTCAAGTGACTTTGTAGAACAAGCATTTGAATCATTGTTTGGAAAAGAAAAGCCTGGGACAGTACGTTGTTATGGAAAGATTATGACACAATCAACACTTATGAAAAATGAAGAAATTGATGCTATCAAGATAGAATATGAAGATAAAATGACTCACATGACAAAGGAAATTCAAGGTCTAAAGGCAATGGTAACATTTATAGCAAAGCAACAAAATCCAAATTTAGATGATGTTGACCTAAACAATATGATGGAACACATTTTAGGTAAAGAAAGTAGTGCAATGAGGCTACATTCTTCTGCATCAAACCATGATCCTTTGAATGAGCAGGTATATGTGATTGAAAATTGTCTAGTGGACTTTCAAATATATGTAGCTAAAAAGTGGTGTCTGTTAGTGCTTAGAATTTAAAAACTATTCAATGATAGGAGAATATGAGTTATTCGAATATTGTGGTTTTTAGTTGTTTTAGTAACTTGACATTGGGGCATCTTTATTGTTCTTATATATAACATGTTGAAAATTTTTGACTATATTTTAATCTTGTTTAATGCTACAAGATCATGAAGATGATGAAGACAATGAAGACAATATTTTAGTTAATGAAGTTACAATCATGTAGTAAAGAAATAATTCTACATATGTAGGTTTTTTACTTTTTTGTTTTAACATTGATAACTTAATACTTAATTAGTAATGACTTCATGACAATTATTTTAGTTATTTTAGTTATGTACTTTGAATTCTTATAATCTTCGAATATTTGTTTCAATTATATAGATTTTGTCTACAATAATTTAAATGTTGTTTCCACTTAGTGTTGTATGGTTTCTTGTTGTCTAATGTTGCAATTTGAGGATATATATATATATATATATATATATATATATATATATATATATATATATATATATATATATATATATATATATATATATATCCATCTTTGAGTCTTGCATAAGCAATTTATACAAAATTCAAAAAACTTATTTTACATAAAATAACAATTTAGTAAATATGGTCTAAAATCAAAAGCAATACATATATTAGTGTGGTCTAAAGCATAAAACAACAGTTTAATAAATGTGGTCTAAAATAGGTTGAAAACCATAGGTGGAAAACCATGACTATTCCTAAGATTTTATTCCACGGTTTGAAAAATATGGTCATATAAAATTAGTGACTTATTACATAGGGTCACAACAACCTAGTTTACACATGGAAAACTATAGCCTAAAGTTGAGGCCACAAGTTTCATGCTTTATGCTACAATTTTATCCTATAGCCTAAAGTGATTTTTGTGTTAGTGACACAATCTACCAAGATTACTCTTTCAAAAAGTACAAAAGCTACACCAAGACTCTTGAATCCCATAAGAATCTAAACAAAACATAGCAAGACTCCCACTTGCAGACTTAGAATCCCATCAAGCAACACATAGAAACTTAAGAATGATCAAACCTTGGTGATAGCTCTCCCTATCCAACCAAACCTCTTTCTCCAAGTCTCTACGCCAAGCAAAATGCTCAAAGTATTCACACTGATTTCACGCTCAAAATGACAATTGTTACAAATCTCTTTAAAAAACCAGACTTTATAGTTTGCCTCTTTGCACATTCAACTGATTGATTTATTTGTTCAATCTGTTGATTTCATTTGACCTAAGTGAAATTAGTTGATTGAAAGTTAATTTCACTGATTGAATATGTTAATAACAAAACCATAGAAGCTAGCCAATTAATCTATTAAAAACCCCATTTAAAAGACTAAAAGACTGCAACTAAACACAATATCTTCATCAAATCTCTCCTTATCAAGTCACTATACAATATCTTCATCAAATCTCTAAGCATCAAAGTCATTTGTGTTAATATTTATGCTAGGATTATCACCTTGAGGACAAGTTAGGTTTTCCACAGGTGGGTATTGATAGAAATTTCAAGCCCATCACTTTGTAGTCTAGCACATATACTCGTGAGGAGGCCCATGCAAAATTCAATGAAGAGCCCAAAGAAAGGGTTTAAGAAAGACCTAGAAGAGTCAACAAATGACCTTTATAATTACCTGATTTTATTGTTTAAATAAATCAAGTGATGTGTCCCAATTTTATAGAGTTGCCAGAGGTTTCTATGCAATATCATAAAAGTCTATATTTAAGTAAGAATAAGAGAATAATTGTGGATTCACTAGTGCAAAAAACAGTTTTTACATTGAGTTATTATATTAGTTCTAATAGACCGAATATAATAACAGTGAAATGGCAGTTTCATATAATGAAAAGTTTTTCTATACTAGTTGAAGGTAGAATAGGTATAGAAAGTAACACGATGGCAAACTCGTAATAATTCACAATTATTTCCTACACCTGTTCGAGGCTAAATTGGTATAGAAAAAAGAAAATTTTAATTTTTTATATTCAAAATGAATTTTCCTATACCTTCTAAAGCTTCTCTCTTCTATTTGCCTTCATTCTCGTTCTATCTCGTGCTCTCGCGTTCTCCTCCCTACACTCACCTTCATCTTCGTTCTCTCTTGCGTTTGTCCTCAATTCATTTGCATTCACCTCTAGTTCTCGTCGTCATCGGTGTGTTCTAGTGGCTTTGCTCATCATCTGGTTTGGTGGATCTCGTGCTTTAGATTGGTGTCATGGTTATCGTGCTCTGGTTCCTCTCACGTTGTCGTTCCCATTACTCGCTCTTCATTGGTAGAGGTCGTTCCCCTTGTTTAGGGTTTTGTTGAAGTATAGTATAGATAAGCTTCGTGGCTCATGCTTGCATATGTAGTCATGCTTGCAATATATTCCACTAATGCCGCTATTGGATCCTCATAATGTTTTGACACATGCAACTCTGGTTCATCTTGCTACACACAAAAACAAGCATAATATTAGTTAGGATAATATATATATATATATATAGTACATATGTAAAAATATTATTGCATATACAAACCAATTTGATGCGTGGTGTCATCCTCACGAGATGTTTCGGCCAGGCGATGAAAGTTCACTAGTGCAGATTTGACATTTTACTTTGCCTTATAGGCCTCGGTTACAGCTGAACCGAAGCCTATAAGGAGGCGGTGGCATTTTTGCAATTTCGTCAGGCTTTTGGCCTCGGGTCTTTAAGGACCGAGGCAATAAAGGGGGC
>Ga0214542_1003433_pt1 | contig 32364 bp, 14 predicted proteins | sample CNSS1metaG_FD_160096 | JGI IMG/M metagenome (GOLD analysis project Ga0214542, IMG submission 160096) | Root nodule microbial communities from cowpea collected in UCLA plant growth center, Los Angeles, California, USA - CNSS1 | ecosystem: Host-associated > Plants > Roots > Nodule | place: USA...
TATATGTATATATATATATATATATATATATATATATATATATATATATATATATATATTTTTTTTTTTTCCATTTTTGAAGTTTTAAATTTATCAATGTTTTATGCTTCACCTTTTATCTAAAAATCCTTCTATTTAATTGCTATTTATAAACTAAATTCGAAGGTTATATTTTTAAATAAAGAATCACTATGTTGACATATTATATTTTTTATTTGCTAAATATACTCTTATTATTTTATACTATGCCAATATATTTTTCTATATTTCCTATCATTTATTAATAAATATAACTTTTCTTCTCAAGAGCTAACTCATTCCTCTATTTCTTATAATTCCATTTAACTCTAAGACTCATTATACTCTTACATAATTCAATATCTCATGAGCAGTGGTGAATTTAAACAATAAAAAATTATATTTAGAGGTGCTAAGTTAAATGTTACACTTGGTGCAAAAATATGACTAGCATTCATGAATAACAGAAACAAACACTAAAATTTGTTCTAGCTATGATTGATTTTTATCAAGATCAAGTAAGACACAAGCATATAAAATCATCTAATGAAAAAGAAACTTCGCTCCTCTTGCAATAGACAACAACATTCTTAGTCTCTAATACTCTTGAAGAAGACAAAAAATTATGATTTAAAGTTACAAAGAATTCAATCTCAATGATGTAACAATTGTGATACTAATATCAAATTAAGTTAATGTTAGATACTTCAAAATTTGTATATGAATGACATTTTAGTTTGAACGAGAAGCATCGATAACATGCCAGTGATGGATCTAAGTCAGTAAAAATAAATTAAGTGATGTATTTGTACACCTTTAATTATATATAGGTTTACCACAGAGTAGCATTAAACGGATTCAATTCAAATATATAATAAATTTTGTTCAGATACTTAGTAATAATTGTAACAAAATCAAGAGATGCACCTCTACACTCTTGTATATTTACATGTTCGCCACCGACTTCGATGATTATAGAAAAGATGGTGAAACTCTAATCATGCATCTCTACAAAAGGAATATTGAAAAAAAACATGAATCTACATTTAAATGATTAACAAGACAATATCTTCCCTTCAAAATTAGACAAGTATAAGCAAGTGGTGACTCTATTACAACATTAAAGCTATACAACAAGGACATGGGCAAAGAAAGGAGTTTTACAAGTACCACTTCAAACTTAAACCTAAGGACTGTCATCATCATCTGAACTAAAGTCATCTGGCCTCCTACTTGCAATTACTGGAGAAATTCTTTGACGAATTAAATCATGAGCAGGAGGAAGAGGAGGATTAGGCGTTTCTTGCTTTGCACTAGAATTAGGTGTTTCTTGCTTTGCACCAGAATTAGGTGTTTCTTGCTTTGCACTAGAATTAGGCGTTTCTTGCTTTGCAGTAGAATTATTAGGTGTTTCTTGCTTTGCACCTTTTGGTGCTGCTGGTGCTGCTGGCTTCTTTGGTGGTGCAAGTTGTATCTCCTTGCACACCTTATCCAACATTACTAAGAACTCTCGTACTATGTTAAATAATCTCAACCCTTCATCCTTCCCTGTGTCCCCATGAAAGTAATCACCAGTGCTCTTCACCAGACCCATGATTTTCTTCTCCTCTTCTAGCAAACTTTTGACATCAGCCTCAGCTCTGTCTATGAAGCTCTTCACTGTCTCAATAAACCCTTTATCACCCTTCACATTGCTCATCTCTTTGTTCACAAAGTCTCTTGTTTTTATGAGACCATGCCCTACTCTTGAAGTTGTTCCTACCAACCCATCAGCATCTAAAGCTGCTGCTTTTTTCACACTCTCAAGTTCGGTGCTTAAATATGAAATCACTTGAAGACCAAGTTCACGATAGTGCTCATCTGAATCATTTGAGACTTCGTCTAGAAGGTCTTCTGTTTTTATGCTCGAGAAACTGTGATTCTCTTTTGCCATGCGTGCTGCTCTTATGCCCTCGGTGCGCACTATCTCTTGAACAACGAAGTGCAAGAGTGTGGTCTTGCCATCTACTCCTTTTACATCAGATAGTTTCAACAGTGTGTCAAGTTTGAATGCTTGTGCACCACCACGGAATGTCCCATCATTCATACGATTCCCAGTTTTCAGAACAGCTTCAAGAAGTTTCAGGAATAATCGACTACTTCTTAGCTTTTTACAAGCAACCTAACATCATATGGAAAGTGGAAGCAAAATTAGTTGGGGGTTTGGTTTTGGTAGAGGAAAAACTGGAATTTGGAAATCATATATACCTCTAAAATTGCAAAGGAGTCTCGAGTACTAGTGACATCCTCTTGAAGAGTACCCATGTAAATTAATGCTTCCATTCGTTTAAAAGAACAAGGAATGTCAACTATGGCTTTAAGGAACCTATCTGCAGGGGTGAGTTGGGCTGGATTACCACTGAAAACTCTAAGCTTAAGTTCTTCGTCCTGCGTTGGTGCCATCTTCAACAAGGTTTGAAGGAACTCTACGGGAAGCTCATTTCCTGATCAACCAAAGAAGAATTTAGAGATATTAAACTGTTTTTGTTTTACATTTCTCTGTATTGTTGTTATCTTTGATGAATCTAACATTAATATGATAACCGGTGGAAGTAAGAAAAGAATGACCTTCAAGAAGTGCATCACAAACTTCATCTGCGGTGACATTTAATGCTTTTAATAGAATAGATAAATTCTGTGCTTTCTTTGCGTTGACGATTTGTATAAGTTGGGGAGTAGCTTGGGCAGGCTCTTTTTTCGGTGCCTTTCCTTTATCCGTACTCACAGCATTAAAGCCAAAGAGTGTCTCGATCATTTCTTCATTAAACCTACGAAACATTGAGCATTAAGAATATGAATAATAAAAATGAAATTGCAGTTTAGGAGGAAGAGATGTTGGGGATGTATGTATGTTACTCACTGGAAGGATCCTGCTTTGAGTTGATTCCATACCATTGCTTGATCGTTAGCTTGAACCTTATCCCAGAAGAAAGGCTTTAACTTAGTTTTAGGAACATACGGTTCCCCATCAAAACTGGCTTCCTCAACAACCTTTGGATTGGAAGCAGCTCTTGCATGACCTCCACCAGCACCGGGGGGTGGAGGAGGTCTAGGACCAGCACCAGGGGGACCAGGAGGACCCTTGCCTCTCATTGGAGGTGGTGGTGGAGCTCTAGGGCCATTGCCAGGAGGAGGGGGAGGTCCTCTGGGGCCACCAGGAAGTGGAGGAGGTGGAGGTCCGGCACCGCCAGGCTTCGGCGGTGCACGAGGAGGAGGAGGAGGGGGAGGACCAGAATTAGAAGTAGAAGAAGAAGGTGGAAGAGGTGGAGGCGGTGGAGGAGGTGGTGCTGGTGCTGCTGGTGCTGCTGGAGGAGGAGCAAGATCAGGTCTTCCAGGAGGAGGTTTTAGAGGAAGAATATCAGAAGGTTTATCTGGTTCAGGAGGAGGAGGAGCAAGATCAGGCCTTCCCGGAGGAGGAGGAAGAAGATCAGTTCTTCCAGGAGGAGGAGGAAGAAGATCGGTTCTTCCAGGAGGAGGAGGAAGAAGATCAGTTCTTCCAGGAGGAGGAGGAAGAAGATCAGGCCTTCCAGGAGGGGGTTTCAAAGGAGGCAATCCATTACTTGAAACTACTCTCCCAGGAGGAGGTTTCAGTTCAAATGATGGTCTCACAGAAGAACTACCAACTTCCCCTGATTCATCTTCATTATTCACCGAGATTGAGTTTCTCTTCTCATCACCTAATTCAATACTTGACGAGTCAATCCCAATTTCTCCTTCTTTCATTGAATTCTTGAATTGAATATGGTTCGAAGAAGAACCTGCAACATTCAAGTACATTTTTGTCAAGATTATAGTGCAGATACCCAACAATATATGTGAGTTTAAGAATGAAACTTTTGTATTACCAAGAGAGTCATTCATGCTCATGCTGAGAAGGGGTCTCTCATCATTCTGGCTAACTTGTCCACTCCCACAAAATAGATAACAACACAAAATGACCAATACCACAGCTACAACTGCTCCCACCAGAGGTATTGCCATGCCACCTCCAGATCCTTTTGCATCTGCTTGATCTTTAATGCTTATATGTATTTCATGTTCCTTGTTTGCTGTTTCTGATAGGTGCTGGGGAGAAACTTGACCCAGATATCTTCTAGATGAAGGTGATACCATGTATGTTGCATGCCAGATCTTAGAGGAATCCTCTTCCCCCAGAGCATGGATTGGAAAATTGTTTTTTCTAAAACACTTAAGAACATTTTCCTTTAATTGAGGATAACATGCATGAATCATTTGTTGGATGTTTTCTCTGGCTACTGACCCAATTTCTACATTAACTTCATTGCTGTTTCTGCAAGATTCCTTTGGGAGGCACAAGCTGAAATCGTCGACTTCTTTCTTTAATCGAATCAAATCTTCCCAACATATGATCCATAACACCTTTGCCTGTGGTCATGAAACTATAACCAATTTCAGAGTCCATGTACATATATATATATATATATATATATCTGTAATAATTTAGTAATGAAATGAGTCTTACCGTATCCTCAGTTAATAATCCAGATGTTGGATCAAACAATTGGCTGATCAATTCTTCTTGAGTTTTTTTCTCTTCACTGCTCACTACGACCAAAATATGAAAAACCAAAATGCTGCAAAAGATAACCTTTATGGTACCCATATATTGTTGAATAGCCATCTTCATCTTCTTCTTCGTATTACGTCAAGCTCTGAACCAACAAGTATGCAGGTTTCCATTCTTTTCCCAATCAAAATTATTTCTCATCATACACCGTTAACCCGTTATGATGATGATCACTGCCTTGTCAACACAAATTCCAACACAATTCTGATTCATACATAATGAACCAACGCAAATCCACCTCTTTCTATCTTCTCCAAAATTCCCAATTTCTTATTAAATTGGATAACCTTCAACAACTTGTTATAATAATTATAATAATAAGAAATGCAAAACATCCTACAATGGATCTTGGCACATGGCTTATTGATCAAATTCAACGCAATTACAAACGAAAAACAAAATTTAAGAAACGATCGTTTGTATTTTCTGAATGTGAAAATTAAAAAAAAAAAAAAAAAAACGCGTGCTACCAGATCAATGCAAATAGACCCTGTTATTGTTGATATTAAAACATCGGAGAATATAACGATAACATTTTGTTGGTGTAATAAGAAGGAGTTATAGCATGAAATTGATGAATGAGTTTTTGTGCTTTCTGGGTTACGATGCGATGATGGAAAATTTGTTGGCGCCAGAAACCCTAGCACAAAGGGCCGTCCTATCAATTTTTCTGGATTAGGACGTTGGCGCCTACTGTCCAACACAAATTCTCCTTTTTATGTTTCTTTCTCTTTCTCTTTCTCTCTTTTTCTTTCTTAATTTCTTTTCCAATTTTTGTTCTTACCATTTTCTAATTTTGTGGAAATTACATCAAAATTTTAGAGCCATTGTAAAATCACACATTTATTCTTGATTTTACAATAATCTACATAATACATAAAACCAATAAATAGTGATTTTTAACATTATATTTCTTTAATTGGTGTACGTGCAATTCACAATACATTGAGAAATATATCTCAAAATTAAAAGGTGATGAGACAAAAATGTAAAAAACAAGAACTGAATATATACTATGAAGTGGTAGTATGTATTTAATATTTAACCACCTTACCTTAGGGTTGAAATATTTTATTTTTATTTTTAATATATGATATTGTCATCGTTAATTTTAATTTTGAACTTCTAAATTATATGAATTCTTCATTTATTTTTGTATATCAGCTATATGAATTCTTATACATATAGTCTTTTATATTATATTAATTCTTACTAATCATATAAAGGATAAATTATGTTTTGGGTTACCAGAAATATATATTTTTTATTTGCTTAATTCCTATGAAACGTAAACATATTTTTGTGTTACTTAAAAATGACCGCACTAACTAATTTTGGCGGGGGTAATAAGGAGGATGTAAAAAATAAGAGTTATTTGAACGATAAATTTTTTGTCTTATTTGTGATTTCTTAAATTACATATTTAGGTGTTTGTTTGTTGCGTACGGAATATAGCAACTGTTACAGTACCACAAATTATATTCTCAAGTAAGTGTAAATGTGTGTTTGGTTAATACAAATCACATTAAAATATTAATTAATGTAATTTCAAATAAATGATCAGATATCTAATTCCATAACGAAAAATTGATTTTTAAGTTCAGGGTTAAAACAACCTTCAATGACATTTAAGCTGAATAAATTTTTGGAAAATATTAGTTAACTATTTTTTCTTACCATTTCTCTTACCACTTAACATGGATTCAACTTTTGCATTTCAATTTTAACTTTTAATATACTTTTAAGTTGTAGAAGTGTCAGTGAAAATAAAAAAGTACATTCTGCGCGTGGGTGATCTTTTGGACAGAAAATCTCCATTCTATTAGGCTTTTTAGAAGTTGCCATTTTTGGACCCCATTTCTTCGCACCCACCAAGTTTCTTAGAAGCTTCACACAGAACCCATTTTTCCCTTCTTCTTTGAATATTGTCACCCATAAGGTAAGAAAACAAAGCCCCTTCCTTTCTAATAAGCACATTGCAACCCATAAAGCTAGCGAGCAAAGCCCCTTTTGTTGTACTCGTTACATTACAAACCATAACCCTTCTAGCCCCTTCTACCCTTCTTTTCTTTGGACTGAATTTTGCAAGCCCTAAACGAAAGGTTTTGGTCGTAATATTTGTTCGATCAATGCACAGGACATTGGGGGTTTTGCGGAGATGAATATTGTTATTGATTTACTTTGTCACCTAAGATTAGGTTGTAAAGGGGAGAATTGTGTGTTCTTATGTAATTCCAAAATCTGTCAATTTTAATTTGTGCAAAAGCTCTTTCGTGGGTTACACCTTAATTACTCTTGGGTTGCAAGATAAATTTAAAAATGTTGCAGGCTAGTTTTTCCCCAAATGAACTTACACCCAATTTTGAAGAAATGGGATGGGGTCTAGTATTTGTGTGCACAGCTCGGGTCCACCCTTTTAGTAAGAGAGAGAATTGTGTGTTCTCATGCACTTCCAGAATTTTTCAATTTTATTTTGTGCAAAAACTCCTTTGTAGGTTACACCTTAATTGCTCTTGGGTTGCAACATAAGTTTAAAAATGTTGTAGGCTAATTTTTTCCCTAAATGAACTTACACCTGGTTTAGAAGAAGTGGGATGGAGTCTGATATTGGTGTGCACAGGAGAAAATTGTGTGTTCTTATGCACTTCCAAAATATGTCAATTTTACTTTGTGCAAAAACTCCTTTGTGGGTTACACCTTAATTGCTCTTGGGTTGCAAGATAAGTTTAAAAATGTTACAAATTGATTTTTCCTTAAATGAACTTACACTTGGTTTAGAAGAAGTGGAATGGAGTCTAGTATTGGTATACACAATTGGGGTCCACCCTTTTAGTAAGGGAAAAAAATTGTGTGTTCTCATGCACTTTCAAAATCTGACAATTTTATTTTGTGCGAAAACGCATTCGGAGGTTACACCTTAATTATTCTTGGGTTGCAACATAAGTCTAAAAATATTGCAGGCTATTTTTTCTCTAAATGAACTTACACATGGTTTAGAAGAAGTGGGATGGAGTCAGGTATTGATGTGCACAACTGGTGTCCGCCCTTTTAGTAAGGGAGAAAATTATGTGTTCTCATGCACTTCCAAAATCTGTCAATTTTATTTTGTGCAAAAAATCCTTCGTGGGTTACACCTTAATTGCTTTTGGGTTATAGATAAATTTAAGAATAATGCAGACTAGTTTTTCCCGAAAGGAACTTACACTTGGTTTATAATAAATGGGATGGGGTCTGGTATTTGTGTGCATAGTTGAAGTCCACCCTTTTAGTAGGGGAGAGATTTGTGTGTTCTTATGCACTTCCAATATCTGTCAACTTTTTTTATGCAAAAACTCCTTCATGGGTTACATCATAATTGCGCTTGGATTGCAAGATAAGTTTAAAAAAGTTGCAGGTTAGTTTTTTTCCAAATGAACTTACACTTTAGAAGAAGTGAAATTAGGTTTGGTATTGGTGTGCACAACTAGGGTTCACCCTTTTTGTAAGGGAGACAATTGTGTGTTCTCATGACTTCCAAAATTTGTCAACTTTATTATGTGCAAAATCTCCTTCGTTCAAAAATAGGAGGGGCTTCATTCACTAGCTTTATGGGTTGCAGTGTGCATAATAGGAAAGGGGCTTCATTTTCTTACCTTATGGTTTGCAATGTTCATCGAAGAATGGAAAAATGAGTTCTATGAAACTTGGTGGGTGCAAAAAAATGAGGTCCCAAAAATGGCAACTTTCAGAATACTTAAGAGAATGGGGACTTTCTGCCCAAAAGATTACTCATGCGCGGAATGGACTTTTTTTATTTCCTCTGACACTTCTACAACTTAACTTAAAACTAAATTAAAAGTTAAAATTAAAATGCAAAAATTAAATTCACGTTAGGTGGTAAGAGAAGTGGTAAGAAAAAGTAGTCGACTATTATTTTCCTAAACTTTTATACCACTAACAACTTATTTTTTAGATATAGATTAATTTATGTAAAAATAAACTCTGACAAGAATGCAATTTATAAAATTCAATACACAAAGACTTCTCCAAATACACAGTAATAGAAGAAGAAAAAGTGTTTCACAAAGAGACAAATAAACCAAACCCTTTTATCCCTCACATGATCTTTTTAAAGAACAATCTTATTTGAACATATACATACATATTAAATGTCAACACCACTCCTTAAAAATGGTAATGCACCACTCTACCAAAACAATTCCCTTCTCTTATGCTGCAATTGAACATCTTTTTGGTTGATTCCCAAATGCTGAATTTTTGAGGTAGCTGGTTGAAGTTGGTTTATCCTAACTCAAAAGGTAATGAATGATAACTGATAATGTTATCAACACCGCCCTAAGGACCCCACCATCCAAAGTGCCTTCACTCTCTCATATGCTTCAAATTCTAACATCCATCAAGTAGATTCCAACACTGCCTTTGCCAAAAAAGCTACTCCCTCAGATGCCCCATGAATGATTACCGATGCCCTAAGTCAAAACTTCATAGAAATGCATCATATTTATATGTATCTATATAATTTCTGATATACACCCTCTTTTTTTTAAACTATGAATGACAGATATAGTTAGAAATTATCTTAAAATGTATATATGAGTTGTTGGTTTAAGCACTTCAACAAAGAAAAGTAGAAGAAAGGGTATGTCACCAACTGTTTGAGGAATTTGCTCTGATACACTTTTTTTTTTTTTTTTTTTTGTATAGATGCTCATATGGATTGAGGATGTGCATCAAGACAACACACATCCACTCCTAACAAGGCATGAAAAATCAAGATTCCTTCCACACAACTTTTATGTGTGGATGAAGAATCTGGAGGTAATGCCATGGATTTGGTTGATAACACAACTGAAAGGTTGGAAAGGACTTGTTTTCTTTTGAGAAGATTAAACAAGTGAATAGGAGCAGTAGAAAGTTTTATAATGACACTTGTAACAGTTTATCACTCTTGAGAAAAATTTAACTGTGATGATGAGCTACAAAAATTGCAACTGCTTCTTTATCTGCTCTTGTTAAAACATGTCACCATGGCAAAGTCCTTTGTCTTGAATTTATCATATGCATGCAATCTGCAACAAGATAGCATCAATTCTTCATGCCTGGCACGTGACAAACAGGTAATAAGCCAGTTGCAAAGTATCTTGGCTGAGAAAAAGAGCAAGAAAGTTGATGCTTGTCGGTGATCAATCTGTGAATTCGGTAATCTTCAGTTGGAGTTTACACAGGACACAAAATGTACATATACATTCATGATTCATTGAATAGAACAAAGCATGTCCCACTCTAGCTTAGTGATTGGAAAACTCTTGCCAGAGTAATAATATGGTTTTTGTAGCATAAGATAGAACATGAAAGTTGAATCCCTTACATTCATGTAACAAGCAGAAAGAGGTTGAAGATATTGCATGTTTGGGAACTACTTTTTCTTAAAAAGTTGAAAAAGATAAAAAAATGAGTGAGGTTGCATAAACATTATTTATTATAATGAACTTAATTAAGCCAAAAATCATTCCTACAGATTCTGCTAGAGCATCTATCAGTTGTCAGAGGACTTTGACTTGATTGGTATCCCTTTCCATTTTTCACATCTTGTGTTAGACAACCAAAATGCATAGGGATACCACATATCCTTTAGCTATACGCAATATGCCTGACATGGTTTCTCTTTTGATGGAAGAAAAATTTAGAAAAGAAAATATTCCTTCCTTGCTTTACAGCCCCCAAATATGCCAAAGGAATTTGTTCTGTGTTTCATTAGATGGCTTCTCTCACACTATAAGAGAAAGGCAACAAAACTCTCTCTTCACCATAGCCTCACAATTATTCAGTTTTCCCAGCATAGATGACTAGTTCTAACAAGAGGCTTGAGGTTCAAACAGAAGATCAAACTCCACATAAATGGTGTGTTTCACTGGGAGAAGAGCCTTTCAAAAGATTCTTCAGCCAGACTAATCCAACACTGCACAAGGTTTTTGGTGATGGATCACTTTTCAGTCCACTGTTGTTTGGCAAGTTCTTTGATCCTTCTGATGCCTTCCCTCTATGGGAGTTTGAGTCAGATGTATTGTTATCTCATTTAAGGAGCTCCAGCCAAAGCACTGTGGATTGGTGTCAGACAGGTGAAGGCTACATATTAAAAGCAGAAATACCAGGTAAGAAAAAGAGCTTTTCAATTACCCTTATTTGGTAAACTGAATATATGTCAAACAAATTATGCTGCAATGAAACTGCCCCATCATTTTATAGATCTGAAACACAAAATAGGATCTCAGAACTGGAGGAACCATACAAAATTTGCATGAACCTAAGGAGAGAGAGCCTTTACCCTGCATCAAGAATTTTCTTAACTTGTACAAATGGGTAGTAAGTAACCTATGAATGAATAATATAGGCTCTAATAGTGTAACACTGCCACCTAACTATATCTAATCACAAACTATCATGTATGATAATCACTTTGTAAATCATACTAGGAATAATTTCTGATTAATAATGGATTCCTATTAGTTGATAGTGCAAACTGATGTATCTTCATAAGGTTTTAAGTTGAAGCATAAGGTTATAAGGTTTTAAGTTGAAGACAGTGTCAATTTCTTATATAGGTTGAGCTCAGGTTTCATTAGTATTTTCTTCCCGTAAATATCCCTTCAAAAGATCCATCACAAACTTACATCAACTTATATATGTAAGTTTATTAAACTCAACAAATAACCAAATAAATGAACTTGAGCCGATTGGAGTTGTGGGGCCAAGTTTCCATAGATTGAATTAAGAAAAGTGGTTAACTAGACAAAATTTCTGTGACACCAGTGGTTTGTCAAAACAGGAACTGGGAAAAATAACATTCAAGTCGTTGTTGATAAGGGGAAGGTTGTGGAAATTAGTGGAGCGTGGAAGCAGCAAAGAGACTCAAAGGCACATGACTGGAGGTGTGGCCATTGGTGGGAACATGGATATGTGAGAAGGCTTGAGATGCCAGAGGATGCAGATTGGAAGAATATAGAAGCATACATACATAATGACATATACTTAGAAATACGTATTCCAAAGAGCCAACAGGGTCGTGATCTTCCTCAGGGAAAAGATGTGGCTTGAACATGCAGAAGCACTGTAAATTTAACAAATAACAGGTGGAGAACAACCAGAGTTTCTCACAATCTTGTAGCCAGCTTCTATGCAAATTAATACCGCAAAATTTAACAAAGTTATAAAACTCTCAAATCTCAAACTAATGTCAGCCAGCATGAGAAGGCCTTCTGATTATGTATAACACACATATATATATGCCAGGAGAAGGGAATAAAAAGAAATTGTGGTGTATAAAACGCAATGATTGTTTTTTGTTTAATTTATTAATGATTATTTGATTGACAGTGATAATTGAAAGACGAACAGAGGAATTTATTATTGCAGTAAAGTTGTGAGGAATATGAGGAATAGCCAATGCAATATCATGATCCCCGTCAGCATAAAGAGTTTCAAGTTTTCTGATAAAAAATACATAGAAAATAGCAGAAAATGTTCATTCTACATGAAAGAATGCTGTTTCATTTGGTTGGTCTAAAAATTCATGAATTTGTAAGAAATTAGTCTGTCTAGAAACACAAACTGGTAAGAATCATCTAAAAACAAAGTTACAAATTCATAACTATAATTTTCACTTGCTGATGTAAAAATTGGTCACAAGTTGTGGCTAGTATCAGATGAGTGTAGAAGATGTACTAAAAGAAGCAATTCTCATTCTTAAGTCCATGAACATATATATTAATCATTACAACTCCATTGTTCATGCATACTTCAAAAGACATTCACGTTTGAGTAAAGGGGTTGGTTGTAAAAATTTATTGTTGGTTGAAGACATTTAAAGGCATTAGAATCCGACAGCTGTTTCACTGGGAAAATTCAACAAGATTTGGCACCAAAAGTTACGTATGTTTTCTACTCCTAACAATCTCTTGCATTTCTTCAGGGGCACCTAGTTTTATACTTATCCACTTGCAACTCAAAGGAAACATTATTTTGTTAGTAAAAACTGACATGATATGACAGACAAAGAAATGTTGTTGTTCAATGTTGTATGAATAATACAATTCTAAGTATCTTGAACAGTGTCATGCAATTTTTTCAATGCCATTCTCCATCTCATTTAACAGGGGTCAATAATTCATTATGATGGTCAATTAAGCATTGAAAATTGTGCCCTCAAAGCATGATGCAAAAACGGAAACCAGATACAAAAACACCATGACAAGCACTACTCGTCCAAACTTACCTCATTCACAAATTGCATGATAATGACGACTTTGATTAAGGATTGGAGTAAATCGACATGAAAATTGAAAGAATAATCAGACTTAATGAAAGCCAGAAAACATCACGACAAAATATAACATTCCCAACTTCAAATATTTATATGAAAAGCACATTGCATATGTGAAAATTTACTTAAAACCTTGTTAAAAGAGAAACTTGTTAAGGTTTGTAGAATCTGTGATGTTATAAATTGTTTGATAGTTCAAGATCTTGAGTAGTTCGTCTGTCTTTTCATTAACATTTTTGTTTAAGTGAGAATAATGAGTGGTGTTTTTTCTTTCTTTCGATAGAGTTTATTAGAAAGAGATTATACACATATGACTTCAGTCCAATTTATTTAAGGATTGAATCACTTTTAATTCAAAATATCAAGACATAGTACATTTAAGTGAGAATAATGAGTGGTGTTTAACTTTATTATTTCTATCGAATACAATACTTAGACTTGAATTATTCTCTACAATACCCTCTTCAAAGTAAACTCCTCAAAAAGAAACTTATCAATGACTTATTAACCCGGGTTAGAGAGTTGACATAAAAGAATCTGCATAATCTTAACACTACAATTAAATAACTAATGATAATCTTTTGTGTGTGTTTTCCTTAATTCTTCCTTATTAATTATCCATCTATTTTTGTGGTTTTTTTTTCTATCATTGTTCTATTTGTTTTTGCTATAGCCGGTATGAGTAAATTTGTTTAAAGTATTTATATAAGAACATTGATGAAGCATACATAATCTTAATTGTGGTGAGTAACGAAAAGGGGTAGTTACTTACTTGGACATATGGACCCTAAAAAGAGGAGGTTAATTAAAACCTCACACTAACACACCCCACAAAAATGTTAAAATTGCATCTCTTACTTACATGGGCACTTGTTAAAAGAAATAGAAGGCAAAAATAGCAATAACATAGCATAATGAGGTGAAAACTTTTGATGAGACGTGTCCCATGCTTCCAACCTCATGAATGAAGAAGAGGGTTGCGTATGATTTGTGAAATATAACTGTCCCAGAACCAATCTTTTCCCGAACATGTAAATGCCATTAATTGGACACAGTTTCGTGTAAGCCTTAAAACTTTGTAACACACAATTAACGGATTTTCAAATGACTCTGACACAGACAACTCAACGGTTTCGTGTAAAATAATCAAAAGCTAGAATTTTCATTGCAAAAGCAACGTTACTGTTCTCATTTTCAGCAAAATAAACCAAATATTCAAAAAACATCAAAAAAGTTGGTAAATGGAGATGCGGGGTATCGATCCCCGTACCTCTCGCATGCTAAGCGAGCGCTCTACCATCTGAGCTACATCCCCATATTATTTACGTTTAAAATTATTATCATATTGTTTTAAAAGATATATAATATGTTACTTCTGTTATATGCTCGTGGATAATGGAATAAGAATATGTAAGATTAATTAGCGAATGATAACATAAATTTCCGTGCAAATGTCATCGATTTTGAATTTAATATTTGAAGTTTGAAATGTTAAATCAGCGATGAAGACAAATTTGGAGTTTCTTTCTACATTTATTTTCATGGTTTTCAGTGTTTTTGAATGCTGAATGAACTTGTTTGTTTATGATTATGTTTGCAAACTTGTTTTATTTGACTCTTTTAACACATTTCTCTTTCTGTCTAAATTTAGTTTATTATGAATAGTGAAAACGAGTGTTTGTGTATTTTAAAATTTTAAAAATATAATTCAAATCATTATTAAACATTGCAACTAATAATTTATAAGAAAAAACTTTAATGTGTCTTTTCTATTTATATGACATACAAAATATTGGAAAAGGAAAGTTAAATGGGGTAATTATAGGAAATTTAATATATAGCAATAATGTATGAAATGATAAGATTTTGTTTTTAACTTTTAGAAAATGAAATGAATTTATGAACTGAGGCAACTAGAGTCATAAATGATTGAGCAAGACAATCATGACACTAAGTCTCTCTGTTTAATGCTCTTCATTTCCTTATGGTTAGTCTTTTACAATTTTCTTAACATACTAAATTACAAATTAAGAGAAAACTTAAGATTAAGCCGAAAATTAAAGAGGTGAAATATCTTTTCTGTGATAAGCTTTAATCTTGAAGAAGGTAGAATTAAGGTATAAAGAGTTACAAAGAAGATATTTCAAATTTTATTTTTATGTTGTGTTATTGAAGTGAGTCCAAAATTTTATTGATTTTTGGTACTATCATCTTTTAAAATATTTTGAGATTGATATATTACAAAAGTTTTAATATTTTAAAATATTAAATTTATAATCATTAATATATTTTAAAGATATGATGCAATAAAAAGACTATCAAAATAATCGATAGAGAATTTAAATTCGATCATCTTTCATATTTCTAAAACATAACAAATTTTGATTTTTTGTTGGATTTTTAATTGCTGTTCGTCTCTTTTATCTTTAGAAAGACATTAATGTACTTGATTTTGATGTTTTAAAATAAATTAAAAGAAATTTTAATATATCAAGATAAATATATTTTTAATGTTTAACATAGTACAATACCAAAGAATCGAACGAAAAATTTGGCCTTGAACCAAATGAAACAGACCAAAATATTCATTGTAAATTGCTAGCTATGTTTCAGGATAATCTTCAATTCATGACACTTAGAAAAGCCACTGTGCAGATTACTGCAGGCCAAGAAGTGCAACTAAAAACCTCTACTTGAGTTGATGTAAGTTTTAATTAGTCCACTAATTTGTCCCTCACTACCTTGGAATTGTTAAACTAACATTAACCCCAAAAGCTAATACTAAATAATCAAACTCAGTTTACTCAATCATGTGAGAGTCAAAGGGCCACACATAAAAAAAAATGATGCCATGTCCTTTATAAACCAAAACATTTCAACGTAAATATACACTTTGTAATATGTAGTAACTTGTTTGTGACCAAGAGCTTTGTATAATACACCCAAATGATAATTACAATGTCAATAATTATTGGTAGATCAATGAGTCCATGGAGCAATAAATATTCAATACTTACTAAACAATCATGCAGTTATTACTCATCACACCTAACTCATATTCCATGCTGCTTTCAAACAAAGACTTGGTAATCAGCTTTCAGAAATTAACCTTTCCACAGACTTAAGAATCAAGCACGAAATTGCTTAACAATCTAGCAAAGGAAAATTGCTCATTCTTATTCTCATATTTAGCTAAAAGTAAGATTTTTAAATTGTGGTTGAAATAGTCTTTTGTGAATTCATTACAACACACACACACACTGTGATTAGTGGTAACACAGAGCAATACTTTATAAGAATTTATGCAAAGCAAGAGCAAGCAAAATGGTGTGTGATTTATCTATTATTCCCTTGTAATTTTGCCGACAATGTGAAAGGGCAAGATCCGAACATCTAGAGTGAGATTGTGACACAAAGAATTTTGAGCTTTATTCTACTTAACATGGACAATGATGTCCACTATATTATTATTGTAGCAATGCAATGCAATCAACACGCTTAGGACAAAACTTTTTTTTGGTGCATAGAGAGAGGAGGATAAGTCAATTCAAGAGGCATAGTTGAAGAAGAAGCCTCAAAGAAAAGAGGGGTCATAGGAAAAGGACAAAGAATGCAGCTTAGTACCAAGAACTGAATGGAAACACCAACAAACAACTACTTGTGTTGAATCATCTTCACTGTTTTCCTTTTTCATAACTTGGCACTTGGCAGATTTTGCAGGCTAATCAACCCCTTTTGGCAAATCAAAGTGAAAATTCTTAACTCTCTTCTGACGCAACTCAAATGTTTGTTTAGTGGTCTGAGAAGAAGGTTGCAAAAATTAGACTTAATTAATTGGGATTTGGATGAAGTTCTGTTGGATCCTGCTACAGCAGTGGAATGAACTAATAATGGTAATTAATCTATTCATTTTTTTTATTTGTTTAAAGACTGTTGAAATGGATTTTATTCATTTATTGGTGTCACTAGTCTACTAGGTCTGTTGCTCCTGCAGTTTGGGAATAAAATTAGTTCTGGGGTCTCTTTGATTTTACTGTCAAGAAAATGTTTCTCTCTCCCAAATCATTTTATGGTTGGTAACTGTGCTGGAAAAAAACAACTTACAAGTAACTGTTTATGCTTTTTAAGTTTAGTTAAAATGCTGAGAAAAAAAATTATAGGTACAGAAATTAAAATAACAAGAGGGTTTAGATGGTTTAGCTATTTGTTTTGTAAAAGACTGTATATGAATTTAAGGTAAATGGAGGCATTTCGTATTCCTAAAGGTAACTAAAGTGCTACCAAACCATCACTTTCATGCAAATATTACACATCCTTTTCAATTTGTTGAAGTCTTCATCAACAGGTATTTAATAATTTTCAGTCTAACCCTCATTATAACAATACAAATACGTGTGGTTTGTATAAGATTCTTACAATTTAACAGATAATATGCAGTTGTGTTAAACATTAAACTTAAAACGGTTGGAGTGGTATGGTACAAAGAAATAACTTACTTAAAACTATGTAAAACTTTAGTAAATATTTAAATTTAAATTTCTTGGAGTAATTAATGAGTTGCATGGAGAAACGAATCTTACACGTGATGGGCAGGAGGTGATTTAAAAAGTTGAAAATGGGAGGCAGTAAAAATCTAAACTAAGTCCTGGCTGACAAACAGTACCAAACACAACACAACACAGATCTACAATCTATTGGAAGTTCACTTACCAACACAACAAGAACAATAATCCATTAACACTTTTTCACCTCTTTTCTTCTTTTTAAGGATCCACCCCCATTTCTCTGTCTCCTCTCTCTTTATGCTCTTTTCTGTTTGTGTGTGTGTGGATTATCACCTATCTCTTCTTGCAAAAGCAACTTCCTTTCATCTCTTGTTAGCTTTCAACACAATCCATGACATGACCCCACAACACTAGTTATCTCTCTCTGTCTTTTTACTGCAGTTTGTGGAGTGGTGAGCTTCAAAATGGAGACAATGAACTAGAACTGGTGTAAACCATCATTCACAGTCACTCCTTCAACCTCTTCAAGGTTCAAAGGTACCTTCTTTTCTCATGCCCATGATTTGTTTTTCCCTTTTTCACCACCGTTTCAGTCACGGGTTTGTTTGTTTGTTTCGCTTAACATTTCCTCAGTGCAAGTGAAATGTCACGGTTAAAAAAGTTATCTTTTTGTTGTGTTTTTTCCAGTGTGTGGGTGATGAGCTCCTCCTAGACAAGAGCTGGGGACAGAGAAAAGAGATGGTGGGAACTCCTATTAACGGAAGAACAAGGCCAGCTTTTGGTGTTGTAAATGGTGGCCATGATCTTGGCCCCAGTAGTGCTCCACCAAGCAATGCTGGTTCAGATTATGGCGTTATAGAGTTCACCAGGGAGGATGTGGAGGCCCTGCTGAATGAAAAGGCCAAAAGGAAAGACAGATTTAATTATAAGGTTAGTTGAAGTCTGTGGCTTCATGGTCATTGATTTTGTGGGATATCTGTTTTATTTCTTGGTTGCTTGTTTTGGCTATTTATGTTTGAGATCCAAGGGGTGTCAAGGTTCTGGTCCTTCATTAGTGTATACTTCTTTGTAGTAGTGCTACTTGAATTACTGCTTGGTTAGCTATCATTATCTTATGTTAACATCAGGTTTTGTGCTCTTAGGAAAGATGTGAAAATATGATGGATTACATAAAAAGGCTGAAGGTTTGCATCAGGTGGTTCCAAGACCTTGAGATTAGCTACTCACTGGAGCAAGAAAAATTGAAGAGTTCATTGGAATTAGCCCAGCAGAAATGCATGGAGATAGGTTAAGATTGTTTCTCCTTTCTTTGTTTGGAAAACCATTATCAAGTTCCTGAACTAATGCAGTTAGATTCATTTAATTGCAGAGTTGTTACTCAAAATCAAGGAAGATGAACTAAATTCAATTATTGTTGAAATGAGACGAAATTGCACTTCTTTACAGGAGAAATTAGTGAAGGAAGAAACAGAGAAAACAGTAAGTCAGATTTTCAAGTCAAGTCAGTGGAATTTCATGGGTGAATCTTTGGAGCAAAATGGTAGGGAAAGGTTATATTTGATAATAATTTATACTTATTATCTTTGAAAACACTAGGCAGCAGCAGAATCTCTTGTTAAGGAGAGAGAGGCCAGGCTTAACTTTGAGAGGTCACAGAATACACTACAGGAAGATCTTGGAAGAGCACAACGGGATCTCCAAAGTGCAAATCAGAAGGTAAAACCATATCAGTCTCAATTCAATATTTTTTATGCTTCTTATCTGATGCTGTTAGTTTTGTCAGGAATTATTCATATATCTAAATGTCTACAACAATGATTTCTACAGATATCATCACTCAATGACATGTATAAGCGGTTGCAAGATTACATAACGAGCTTGCAGCAGTATAATGGAAAACTTCATTCAGAGCTTTCTACAGTTGAAACTGAACTTAAGCGTGTGGAGAAAGAGAAAGCTGCTGTAGTGGAGAACCTTACTCTGCTAAAGGGCCAGCTTACTTTGTCTATGGTGAGTCTGCTGCTCTGAAGTGTGAACTGTTTCAATTCAAATTCAAGTAGCCATGCATGGGTAAGAGTGCAATAGAGTTGATACCTACAAGTCTGCAACTCTCTTAATGATCATTGGAATGTGTTAAGTGCATTTTTTGTTGGTAGATGGTTGGGAAGAATCCTATAACTAATTTATTCTTGATCTTTTGCTAATGGGCATGCTTAGATGAAAATGACACTTCTAGGATGCATTGAATGCCATAGATTTTTAAGAAAACTTGTTTTTAATGACTTGACTACATGTCTTCCAGACCCTACTTTTTCTTTCCTTTTTGATGTGACTATTTCACAAGTGTTGATCTTATTTAATTTAGTTACTGGGTTTACTTCGAATGATGCTTGTAGAGTTCTTGAGCTCTTCACATCAGAATAGGATGTATTTTGATTTGTTTTAGAATGAATGTTTGTAGTTTAACTAAACTCTCTAGTAAAATGTTTACTGTCAAACAAATACCATAGCTCTTTCAATGATAATATGGCTTCAGTGGTAGATGTGTCGTGGGGAATTTCTTCCCACTAAAACATTAACACGTTACTACATTGCTAGAGTCTTTTCAAGTAAAAGAACATTAACACATGTTCTTATTTATAACCATAAGTAAATGCCGATATGTTATTACCATCCTTCCTTGGAATTCCAGAAACTTTTTTTGCTTAACATGCAACTAGTATCTTAAATAGTTTCATTGGTTGGTTTACTAGTCTTCTCAAGAAGAGGCCACAAAACAGAAGGATGCCTTGGCCAGTGAAGTTGGATCACTTCGTGTTGAGCTGCAACAAGTGAGGGATGAACGGGACCGCCAACTATCTCAAGTGCAAACTTTGACTACTGAATTAGAGAGGTCGAAAGATTCTACGGAGAAGTCCTGCTCTGAACTGAACAACTTGACCATAAGAACAAATGAATTGGAGGTTGGTTTAATCTTGTTCTTTTTGGTAAATGTCACATCCTATTGTGTTTATTGTAGAAATGTGATGATTTTTCTGCACAGGCAAAATGTGCTTTGCAAGATGAGCGGATAAAGATGCTGCAAGAGAAGCTCACCACTGCAGAGGAGAAACTGCAGGTAATGAAGGAGGCATAAAGTTAAAAGAAAAGGAAGTTCATTTGGACATGTTATATGATACATTGGATTTTGTTCCTTGTTAGGTTTCTGACATATCTGCAAGTGAGACAAGAACAGAATTTGAAGGGCAACAAAAGCTTGTACATGAGTTGCAAAGACGTTTGGAAGATGCAGAGTATAAAGTTATAGTAGGGGAGAAACTGAGGAAAGAATTGCACAATACGATTTTGGTAATTCCCTGAGCCAAATTTCATTGGTGATGGAAAAAAAAATTAAACAATATGCACACCATACTAATCTCTGTTTTTACAGGAACTGAAAGGGAACATCCGTGTGTTCTGTAGAGTGCGGCCTTTGTTACCTGATGAGGCTTGTAGTACAGAAGGAAAGCTTATATCTTATCCCTCATCGATGGAAGCTTCTGGACGGGGCATCGAATTGACACAAAGTGGTAAGTCTCATCTCATGATACTGAACTTGAAGTTGGTCTTTTTTCTAATTGATGTATGTTCATTTTATTATTTAAGAATGTTGTAACTTATACTACTATTTCTGTTTTAGGCCAAAAACATTCATTCACATTTGATAAAGTTTTTGCACCTGATGCGTTACAAGAAGAAGTTTTTATTGAAATTTCACAGCTTGTGCAAAGTGCTCTTGATGGTTATAAGGTAATATATTAAAGTTTTCTCTTATTCCTACTATATTATTTCAAACAATATTATATGCATTGCATAACTGCTAACAATTGAGTAATTGCTAGTCAGATTAACTGCTAAAAATGCATAACTTCCTTTTTGATTATTTTTGTTCTATAATGAAAAAGGCTTTTTGGTTTTGATTGATGTATAATGGACATTTTCTTTTCCAGGTTTGTATTTTTGCCTATGGTCAGACAGGATCAGGGAAAACTTACACAATGATGGGCAGGCCTGGACATCCAGAAGAGAAGGGCTTGATCCCTCGTTCTCTAGAACAGATATTTCAAGCAAAACAGTCTCAGAAACCCCAAGGCTGGAAATATGAAATGCAGGTGATATAGAGTAAAGTTTTTAGTTATTCATGTTATGGATCATAAATTGCAATGCTAAGGTCTAAGAGGGTTTTTTCTTCTTAAAAATTAACAGGTGTCTATGTTGGAAATATACAATGAAACCGTTCGTGATTTGTTATCTACAAATAAGTCATCATCTGATGGAACACCAACACGTGTGGAAAATGGTACTCCTGGGAAGCAATACTCCATCAAACATGATGCCAATGGAAATACACATGTTTCTGATCTAACGGTAGTGGATGTTCAGAGTGTAAAAGAGGTTGCATTTCTTTTAAGTCAAGCTGCTAATAGCAGGTGATTACTTCATAAGCTTCCTTTATAGGTTTCTAGTGCTCTTTTTCAATGTAGCTATTGTGGCCATGTTATATTGCATATCCCAGTTATTCATAGTATAAGATCAAGAGAAATGAGCTACTAATTTTGGAAAAAATAACATGACATAGTTCTAGTGTAACCGAATACTTCGATACATTTACTTCTGGAAGTTAAATTCCTTTGCCTTTGGATGCTGAATTTAACTGTATTGGTTTTTCTTTTAGATCTGTGGGCAAAACTCAGATGAATGAACAATCTTCTAGAAGTCATTTTGTATTCACTCTTCGAATCTATGGTGTGAATGAGGTATGGTTGTTTCTCCTCTGATAAAAATTGAACCATTTCATAAACTCCGTAACGTCTTACACGTTTTCAAATTTCAACCTGTGGTTCTGCTAGAGCACTGATCAACAAGTACAAGGCATTCTAAATCTCATTGATCTTGCTGGAAGTGAGCGTCTTTCAAGGAGTGGGTCAACCGGGGACCGATTGAAAGAAACTCAAGTAAGTAAACTCATAATGTTTTCTATTTCAAATAGCTCTACTTATTTTCTTTCTATTAATCTAAATTTTCTGTCTTGCAATAGGCAATAAATAAAAGTCTGTCATCATTAAGTGATGTCATATTTGCCTTGGCCAAGAAGGAGGATCATATCCCATTCAGGAACTCAAAGCTTACATACCTACTTCAGGTGATTATTCTTTGCTCATACTTCAAAATAATCTGTAGTACATAGTTGTTTACTGTACATTAAATTCAACATAATCTCATGATTTTCTCACCTGTTGAAACATATATATGAATGCACGAGGGACTTCCATGATATACATTGTTAGCATCCCTTTATTGTAATTTCTATGTAAGAAACTATTTCATAACTAAAATATATTTCAACTATAGGAAACCAAAGAAATCATGTCATGTAGCTGGATTGTTAAACAAAATTTGCATGCAGCAGTTTTGACAATTTTACTGCATTGATTGCTTCTTTATTGTTGTCTTGTAATCATTTGAGGTGATCTGATTTGTTGTGTGGGATACAAATGTTGAACAGCCTTGTCTAGGTGGAGACTCAAAAACATTGATGTTTGTCAACATCTCTCCAGACCAAGCTTCAGCAGGAGAGTCACTATGCTCACTCCGGTTTGCATCAAGAGTTAATGCATGTGAAATTGGAACACCACGCCGTCACACCAATGGACAACGCCCTATAGAATCTCGCTTGACCTATTTCTAATCTTTACATACATCAATGAATGAATGAATATATTGTTTAACATATTTGTGTAATCGCTACTACAGCCAAAATAACTCCAATTCTAACATCAGACTCTATAGATTGTAATGTATAGTAAAGAAGTAACTGAGTATTCATTTAGCTAAAAAGAGATTTCTCATTACTATAGTTCTTTTTGCAGTTCAGCTTGATCTTATATTCACCATTTCATGTTACGCTTCTTTCTTATCATGAAACATGTCAGTCATGGACATTTTTGGTGTATTTAATTCTGTCAAATGTGTAAAAATCAATGGTATCTCGAGAATGTTTCATACATAAGACATACTAAATTCAATCTCCATATTGTTTAACATTCTCTACTGTGGAGATAGTCACGTGCTTCTGTACTTTTTCTGTTTTTAAAAGAATTGTTGGATTGGTTTTCACTCAAACATTTGGCTGTAAGGTAGCATTAGCATGTTTCTAACGTGGAATACATACATCATATAATCGATAGGGTGTTGATACATATCCATCAATGATTGAAATCACTATAATAGTTGACACCATCATACATTTGTAATTCTTCTGACATAACATCTTCCCATGTTCTTGATAAGCACCCCTTTTCTTGGAATCAGTATTGTACATCAAACACGTATAATTGATTTTTGACAAGAGAAATAGTAACAGATTGATTAAATTGTTTCGTACAATACATCCATCCGGTCCATGACATCTTTAAGCAAAACTTCAGTTTCCTGATAGCATGATTGTGTTTCAGGTAGACTTTTCTTCCTCGAAGCTTCTTCAAGCTGTCATTGAATCACAAATTCAATTTCACAATTAGTCCAACCACTGTAATAGCATAATAACTGACAAAACACGTAATTTTTAAGGAGGAGAAAGAGAAAGAGAAAGGGTATTACCCTTTCAAAATTATCAAACAGTTTGTTAGCCATATCAGTTAGTTGCTGCTTTTCATCATCCACTGGAGTGGCAGAGATAAGCTTGTCAAAATCATAGTATATGATGGTAGACTTGAGTCTAAGGTACTTCCTCACATAGTTGAGTGTGTCTGCATGAACCAAATCTGCCATCGCTAGAAGATCAAAGGAATACCTCTTAATCCTTTGCACACTCCCTTTCAGTCCAATATCTGGCATGAACAATCCCCTTTTAAGAAAAGAACGTGTCCCCGTTTTCTCATTTGCAATATCTAACCAAGTAACAAACATTCACATCAGAAGATATCAAATACCCTATTAGGCTCGTCAAAACTTGCAGTACAACAATTTTTACACTGTTAACTATAAAAAAAAACTGTATTAGAAATCATTTTTAAGACACTCATTGTAAAATGAACAAAATGAGCCAAATTTGAACTCATTTTATTTGGCATGTATGTGAACTATGTGTGTAAACTAGTTACAAAGAGAGCTTACTGTTAGTGACAGTTAATCGAGGAAGAGGGTGATCTTCAACCCAGAAACCATTATCTTTGGCTGATGAAATCTTGTCATTGAATGGCCATGTGAGGACTAGAGTGGTAAGCCCTATAGCTGCTGCTCTTCTTGTGGTCTGAACTGAGCATTCTGATGCTTCTTCTTCTTCTTCTTCTTCTTGAGTTTTGCTTCCAAGAAATCCAACTACTTGTGCTCTTTTTATGGTGTTGTGTGCATTTGGAAGACATGTGAGGGGAATTAAGGTTTTGGAGACTCCATGCAAGTTTGTGAGAGGAGGCATGATGATTAAGGAACTCAAATGAGTGAAGTGTGAAACAGAGAGATTGTTCATCAAAGCTTGGAAAAACAAAGTTTATGTTACATCACTCATATCCGTTGCCAAGTGATATATATCCAATGTGTGCCAATAAAATTGTTATCCTCGTGAAGGATTGTATAGTAATTTCTTCTTATCTTATGTACGTATGGGCTTTCTTGGCCTGTGGTATTACTCTTTTCCAGGGTATTGTTTTTCAACCTTTTCTTGCTGCACCCCAAAATTACTAACTGCACTCCATGATAATAATGAGGGTGCAGTTAGTAATAATAGAGAAAAAAAATCTTTTTATATCAATTTAAATATTAATACATTTTAATTACTCGGAATTTATTATGACTTAAGAGGACCTGTTATTGTGCTTCTAGTACCAATCTCATGAAAATGTAAAATGATTTTTGTGTGTGTGCTAAACTACTAATATTAAAAAAGATGTTGAGGAATTTTAGTTCTAATTGTTAAATTTTTGTGCAAAACAATAAAATTTGTTGACATTCTTTTAATTTAATAGTATTATTTTAACAAAGTCTTCACATGTGTCCATCCATTTTTGGTAAAGTTTGGATTAAAAAATAATATTTTGTAAGAAAATCATTTATAAAGGTTATATAAAGAACTTTTTTCAAAATAAATTAACTAAAACACATACTAAATTGTATATTTGTTAAGTGTTTTTAATTTTTATTTTATAGTTTTTCTTCAAATTGGTATATGTAATTAATAATTATAAATTAAAAAAATAAGTAGATACTATAGTATAGTGATCAATTTTTTTACAAGGTAATAGTAATTTCCTGATTATATTTTATATTATTCTATACATATCAAGGAAAAGAAAGAAAAATGTTAGAGATTCGTTAACATTAAATTGATTCAACTTTTGAATTTAAAAGTTTGAAGTAAAATCCTATATTTGATTTTACTAAATAAAAGTATGGTAGAAAAAATATTTCAGTAAAAATAATTAAAAAATATTTCACTATACATCAATTATAAAGAAAATTAGTAATGTAGTCATTCAGACACCTAAATTGGAAATAACAAACTATAATAACATCTCACCAATATTCTTCCTTCTTAATTATTTCATTCTTAACTTATTTGGATTTTGGACTATAACCTTTTTTTAATGTACTAAAACATTATATTTCAAGGAAAAGTAAAGCGTAGTAAATAAAATTGTCTCTATTTCCAAACTATTTTAATCTTTTATCTTAAATTTTAATTATTTGAAATTATAATTAATTAAATTAATTTATTTGAGTGAATAAATTTTTCTCAGTCTCCATTTTTTAATTCATACAAAACTTTATTATAAGCTTACCGATAGAGATGACAATGGGACATGACAGAGATATGTTTCGCTATCTCATACCCATTTCCTTAGAAAAAATTCATCTTCATTCCCATATCCAAATTCAACACGTATCAAACTTTTGTCTCATCTCCATCTCCACCAGGTAACGGGTATAATCTCGTATCCATACACGTACCCATTTTCTTACTACTTCAATTAATTTTAATTATTTTTTATAAAATAAGAAAAATTATGGTAAATGAAACATAATATTATCAAATATTCAATATTAGGAGGATGATTGTTTCTTCGATATCAAATACTTTGAAATAAAATATAATTGTTTACATTTTAGATTAGAATACCAAATAAAATTTCATGAGAACCAAAATATTTATTAAATTTGCAAACATTAATGAAACCTAGTTGATAAAATTTAAAAATATTTTTTAAAAAAATTAAAGGAAAACAAATATCCAAATTAAAATATATTTTAAATGTTTGTTTACTTTAATTTTTAAAATTGTAATGAATATCTTTTTTATACACTAATGAAAGTTATAATACATCACTTTATTAAAATGACGCAAAAAAAAACAAATAATAAACATAATAATAAAATTTTAACATAGATATTGTATCTTTTGAACTCCAAAATATGTTAGATGGTGATTAAAAATTTAATGACAATTACATTAATTTTTTATATTGTAGTAAATAAAAATTATTTATACAATTATGATGAAAAAATTACAGTATAATTGATAATGAGTTAGAAAATAATAAATAATTAGATAAAATATATCAAAATAATATTCTACATCATAAAAATAAACAAAAAACAAAAATATTAAAAAATTAATAAATGTGTGTCTTATAAACAATTAGAGATACTATTAAAATAATTTATACAAAAAAATATATATAATTAAGAGTATGATAAAATGAAAAATATCTTAAAAATTTAAAAAAAAAATTCAAATATATAGTCAATAAAAAATAATAAAAGTTATTTTAACGAAACTAAAAACTTTCGATAAAAGACACAATATGATAATAACTTCCCTCTCGCATGTAACTTCTCATCCCAAACAGTGTTTCCGTTCAAGCATAAACTTACCCAAACTATAAAGGCATAGAGTAAAGTATTTTTGTATACGATAAATTTCAGTATATGATAAAATAAAATTGAGATGATCATTTTTTTGAGTGACTCCACCTATTGATGACAAAATAATAAAGAAATTGAAAGAAAAGTAATAATGTATAACATAAATAAAAATTGATCAGTTTAAAAGAGATGAAGTTCAGTGGAAGAAATTTAGAAATAAGAAAGAGGAGAGATTGTAGAGAGATTTAGGGTTAGAAAACAAAAGAAAAAAAAAATAGGACGACACACTTTGGATAAAAAATTTAAAATACCCAACTTTTCATTTTAATATGTAAATGGCGTAGTCATGCATTTATGTTGTGGTAATCATGTTTAGTGCACGTGTAAACACATCGTGGAATTAAAAAACGTAATCCAACAATTGGCTCTAATTAAATAGGTTAAGTTACCTAATCACCTTCTAATGTTTAATAAGGTTGATACCCAGTAATTTTCACGAGCAAAGAGCCACAAAAAAGCTTCAAACTTTCCCTACGTAGCACAAACCCAAGTTTTTTGTTGACATATTTGGTGCCTATACAAAATGCACAACTTTTTTTTCACCGAATAAGGTTAACAATAACAAATATTAAGATTCTTTACATATGTGTGTCTGCGTTCAAATGATGTAAAATTGATTAAAATTAATTAATTTTTTAACACAAAAACAGTTTGTATTTGTTTTTAAAATCAATTAAAAAATAAAAAATTCACAATAAATAAAAAATAATTTATTCTTGTTTCTAGATGTCAAATGTCCGAGGCTAAACCAAACAAACAAATTCACAGTCAATACTAAAGGGATACGATAAGAACCATTTCAAATTGCAAATAGTTCCTCGTATGAATGAAAACCACAAGATTTTAAACTTTTGTTTTCTATTTTCTACCCTTAAATCTCCAAATGAAGCATAAAGAGTTAGTAACATTTTCAGAGTCTCAGGACACCTGATAGATTTGACTTTTTGTTATTGAATGTGGTGTATTAATTATTTGAGCGATGTGGGCCATTAATATTTACATGCTACCAAACACTTCATTCATTACTCATACTGTATATATGGACCATTCTTCTCTGCTCTGATGCTGAGCCATAACAACATTGATTTGGAAAATTTCTCAATATTATTCGGTGTTACAATTTTTTCTCAGAAATTCAAAGTGAGACTCGTGTTATATTTTAATTGAATGCATGAACCACATGCACATGATCATGACCACAGAATTGGCTCATCCATAGGCCCCAGCTAGACCATGTTTGTTGTATCCATATACATCAATCAGAAAAATGTCTTATTCAACAGAACAAAAACGTTTAATAAGATAAGGATAAATCAACATTTTTTTGTGCAGTGTTGTTCTTATATTTCCTCCAACAACATTTTTGTTTGTATAAATAAACCATTCTGCAGAAGCAGCAGAAGCAGAGAGAAATGGAGGACACAGAAAAGCTCAAAAAGTCCAAGGTTATCAGAATAGACTCTCAAAAATCATGGGAACACTACATCTCTCATGTCACCGATCAAAAATACCCTGTGAGTCTCCTTTGTTTATTTGAATTCATTTAGCATAAATCAGTTTGCTTTTTTACTTATTATCATGGTAATGAAAACCAGATTCAATCATTCTAAGATCATTGAGGGTTTAATTTAAACTATGTTTTTTTCTTTGTGCGTGAAATTTTGCAGGTTGTGGTTCATTTCTCTGCTTTCTGGTGTGTGCCTTCTATAGTAATGAATCCTGTTTTTGAAGAACTGGCCTCCAATTACCAAGATGTTCTGTTTCTGACATTGGATGTGGATGAAGTTAAGGTAATTTGATTCCCACACAACACTTAATTTGTTGTCATACATGTTTGGTTTGGTCTTGTTTGAACACATATCTCAAATTTGAATCCATTAGTTTTTGTGTTGTTCCTGCAATTGCATTGTTATCCAAAGGGAATAAAGGGAGTCCACAAAAATTCTTCCAAATTGTTTATTCCAGGATTCAAACCCACTTTCAGTTCACATGAACCTCATTTTATTTAATCAATCATAGAATAATCACTAAATCTTATCTCTAACCTAATCTTCAATAAAAATATTCATAAGGGGCTTTAACTTGCACCAATGAAACTGTTGATTATAGTATATTAAATGCATCCTTTTGCAGAGAATCTTTAATTTTTTTTTTCTAATGCACAATGAACGAATCTGGATTTTCCGGTAGATTTTTTTTTTCTTACCTTTAAATATACTAATAAATACTGATTTTGATGTTTTAAAATATATTAAAAAGATTTTTAAAGTACTCATATCAATTTTATTTGAAAGACACACCATAACACAACATAAAAAAAGCAGTTGAGAATCTGGACTCATAACGAACAAAGTTGCATGTAGAGTATGTATCTATTCCTTCATCCCATTCTTTCTTTTCTTTCAAATTGAAGGAAAGGATCCAAACATAAGATCGGAAGTCCCATATTGACTAGAGATAAGATTAATTCACAATATATAAATGAATAATCCTCACTTTACAAGCCGATTTTGTGAGGTTGAGTTAGGTTTAAAATTAACTTCTAACAACCTAAGCATGAACTTATGCAGAAAGTGGAATTTTTGTTCATATTTTCTTAACCCCTTTTGAGATCTACTTTATGTGCATTGATCATGTACCCTCAATTCAGGAAATTGCCTCCAAGATGGAGATCAAAGCCATGCCCACTTTTGTGTTGCTGAATGGAGGAACTCCTGTGGGGAAAATTGTTGGTGCAAATCCCGATGAAATAAGGAAAAGGATTGATGATTTTGTTCAGTCAAGTCTCTCCTACAAATCTGAGTGAACAAGGCACATGGTGAACAATGTTCATTGTCCTATGAATCATTTTTATGTATGGTTTTATATTCTAAGTAAATGATAAAGGTTGTTCTTTGCATGTTTGTACATGTTTGGTGAGCCATGGAAAGTCAGTGGAGTGTGAATGTTATTTTAGTATGTATTGAAATTTCATCATGTTCACATCATTCTCTTATAATATTCTTTCTTGTCCTAACATTCCAAGTGAACCATATGATTGGATTCAAATTTGTACCATTCCTTTTCTATGTTTACTCATGAACTTAAAATATTCCTTATATAATGAGCATCACTAAAAACATCACATGCCCTCGCCTTAAATCTTTATATAAAGTGAAAAAGGAAATTTGTAAACATGATATATTTTCACCAAAAGAAAGAATGAGATAATATGAGAAAGGAAAAGGAAAAAAGTTACAAATTGTTAATTTATATATTATAAAAAAGAAAATGATATTTTGACTACTAAATTTTGATAACTTTTTCCTTATAACATGATGTGTTCTATTTTAAGTGGTTTTGTAATATTGAGAGTAAGAAAAAGAAAAAAATGGAAAACCACGTAAAAAATGAAATTTAAAATTGTAAGAAAAAATTGTTAAAATTTAGTTGTCAAAAAATAATATTTTTATAAAAATAATATTAATTATTTAAAAAATCTTAAGGTAGGTGAGGTTTTATATTTGAGATTTATTGTTTGTGAGTGTTTGTTATTTTCAACTTAATATTATATAACTAGATGACAACCATGTGATGGGCGTGGTTTTAGATTGAGATGTCAATTAATATTTGGCATTAAAATATACATAAAAAAAAAATCATGTTGGGAAGCCAATGTGGTTGGAATAGGGTGCCTAATTAATAAAGTTATAGTTAAGAGTAGGCAATGAACTCCAACTTCTCTCAATTAAAAAAAACAGTTAGGGAAAAAATGATGAGTAATTTTTTTATAATTACTAAAAAAAAAAACAAAGTGGCATACAACATAATATGATGCAACATGAATATTGGATACCACGATTTATTCTCTCTAAAAAGTATAAGAATATAATATGCTTATAATTCCTAAAAACAAAAAAGAAATAATATTATATATTTGAGAACAGACGAATTTAAGTCGCATAAGTTTCCAATAAAGAGACTTCTACTTTAAAACAATTTGTTTAGAAGTTCTTTTTAACAAAAATTACAAGATCATCTTGTATTTTTCTTTCTTTAGCCAATAAACAACACAAGTTTAGGGAGGAGTATAATAATTTTGTTGAATTTTTTTAAAAATGAATTAAATTTTTTGAGTTTCAATTGGAAAATTTGATATCATGGTTGAGAGTGAATAAAATATTGGCTTTGTTTAAAAATAGAAAAAAAAACAATAAGAAAAAAATAAAAGTCAATAATAGTCTATAATTAAATAAAAAACAAAATACCAGAGAGAAGAAGATAAAAAAAAAACATTGTAATCAAACGCTCCCCTGCCAAGAAGTGAAAAATTGAACACAAACACTGCTTCAAATAGTTTTCCCTACTCACTTCTTGAAATAATTATTGAAATAATTATTTGAAATAAGAAAATGAGCACATACACTGCTTCAAATAGTTTTCATGGTTCCACTGCTTCAAATAAAATTCATTGATGCACAATTTAGAAGAAAAATAGAAGTGGCATTTGAAAAATATTTATGAGATATGAAAAGAAAGTGAGAGTGTATCAGAATTGAAATCAGAGATTGGAAAACGTATTAAAAAACCTCTCTATTGTATGTTCTACAATTTTCTTAATCCCAAAAAATAAAAAACATTTATATATTTAGAAAAATAATATAAATAATTGTGATTACATATTAAAAGGATATATATATATATATATATATATATATATATATATATAAATAAAAAATAAAATAGAAATATAAAATATCCTTACCAAGAAGTAGAATCCTTCTAGATGAATATTTTTTGGATTTGAATAATGTGTGCATATCTTTGGATTAGATCAACCCTATGCTATCGTAACACCTTTGCCTAGTGGCCATCTTTTATATATATATATATATATATATATATATATATATATATATATATATATATATATATATATATATATATTTATAATC
>Ga0214542_1003435_pt1 | contig 32352 bp, 19 predicted proteins | sample CNSS1metaG_FD_160096 | JGI IMG/M metagenome (GOLD analysis project Ga0214542, IMG submission 160096) | Root nodule microbial communities from cowpea collected in UCLA plant growth center, Los Angeles, California, USA - CNSS1 | ecosystem: Host-associated > Plants > Roots > Nodule | place: USA...
AAATATTAATTGTGTCAAAATGCTTATTTAAATACCTTGGAATCCAGTTCTTTGTTAAGGCTGATTCTTCTCGCAGCCTAGTTGTAATCCTTGGGCAGATTGAACCTTTAAAAGCTTTCACCTTCTTTCGGTTTTTGGCCCACCTCTTCATCAAATAAATTTTGATGTCCTCTAGCATTGAAACAATTGGTTTAGTTCTTGCATCAATTATGACACTGTTGAAGGCTTCACTCATGTTGTTTACTAGAGTGTCACAAATGGCTTGACTTGTGAACCTAGATCTAGACCAAAATCTGAAAATGAAAGTGTCACACTAAGGTTAGCAACACCATAATGTGTAACAGTATTGTGAATATGGATGATAAAGACAAACCTTGGTGGAATGGCTATGAGGTATTTGTAAGCCTCAAGATTGGCTTCTTTGATATTTCTCATTTCTCTTTCCCAAGCTTGGGGATATGTACTCACAGCAGCCCGCCACATTAAATTCTTCAATTTCTTCCCACCAAATTTTTTCCTAAAATTGGCGTACAAATGGCGCATGCAGAATCTTTGTTCTGCTCCAGGTAACAGTTCCTGTATAGCAGGCATAAGTCCCTGTCAAAAAACAGAATGTGAAATTAATAAGTCAACCATTCAAACACTTCAAAATTTTAATTAATTAAGTAATGGAATTTACCTTTTGTTGGTCTGACATGAAAGTGATGGACTGACATACTTCTGGCCCACCTAAGTCTTCAATCAATAACTCCATAAACCAAGTCCATGTTTCTTTATTTTCTACTTCAACAAGCGCATAGCATAGTGGCAGCATCTGGTCATTACCATCTCGACCAACAGCCGTTAATAATTCACCCCCATATCGTCTTTTCAAAAAACAGCCATCCAACCCAATTATTGGTCTACACGACACAAAACTATCTTTACAGGCTTTTAAACAAGTGTAGAATCTCTTGAATGTGGCTTGTCCCTCCACGTCTTCCACTTTCAGTTTGATTGTAGACCCAGGATTGGATTTCAGCAACTCATTTGCATAGTCATAAATTCTCCTAAACTGTTCTTTAAATGAACTTTGGACTTGGTCTGTTGCCATGGCTCTTGCCCTGCGAGCCATAGACCAAGACACTCTAGTATTCCATTTTCTTACAACCTTGTTACGTATTTCATTGATTTTTATACTTGGATTTTCTCTCAGGTCTGTCTCCAAAGTCCCACTCAACCACTTAGAATTGATTATATCAATGGTAAATTCCCTACTGCAAGTGTGAACATCAACAACTTTCCTTAATTGCCAGTTATGATGGGAAGTCAACAAAGCACAATAAGCTAACCAGGGGCAATTTCCTTGGGCCCCCACACATCTCACCCTAATTCTACGCTTATCATTCTTAACAAATCTTATATTTCTTCCACTATGAATTGCATACGTCCTAACAACATCTCTGAAGTGTTCCTTGTCAAGGAAATATGTTCCCACTTCCCACTTGTGGTCTGCCATGGATTTTGGCATCACAAACATCCCAAAAACATCTCCACTGTTATCCTCTGATTCACAATCAGATTCTGCACCACTCAATAATTCATCCGACACCCACTGATCATCAGAAAGACCTCTATCTATGTCTTTTCGCACCTTTCCCTTGTGTTGACTGTCACTTTCATTCTCTTCTTCATTTATACCCACTTCAACTGCAATAGAACCCACATCATTATCAGAAGTATTGCTGTCCCCTATTATATTCACAAGAATATCAACAAATTCCTCATCTTCAGTATCAGATTCATCCCAACTGTGAACCTCTGCCTCAATATCCACCTCATCCAAACCTGCTGCACCACCCAAATTAGCTTCAGCCTGACCTCCCAAATCAACTTCAACCTCACCTCCATTTCCACCTTCATCCTCACCTGCTGCACCTCCCACTTCAGCTTCAGCCTCACCTCCATTTCCACCTTCATCCTCACCTGCTGCACCTCCCACTTCAGCTTCAGCCTCACCTCCATTTCCACCTTCATTCAAACCTGTTGCACCTCTCACTTCAACTTCAGCCTCAACTCCCAAATCAGCTTCATCCTCACCTTGATTTTCACCTTCAACCTCACCTCCCAAATCAGCTTCATCCTCACCTCCATTTTCACCTTCATCACCCAAGACAAACTCACTCAAACCTCCACCATGTCCCAACTCAGCATTAACTTGAACAATCGCATATTCCAAATTATCATCTATATCATCATCTACAACTACTGTTTCTGACACAATATGAACCACAAACAAGTGGACTTCTCCAGTACGCTTAGCAACATTTACCATATTAATTGACCCATTATCATCATACAACAACTGCAACCGTCTATCTACAACATACCATAATTCTTTAACTTCTAAATAGCCCATTAACTTAAGTGTGTCTAACACCTCAAAATACCCCCATGTGTCTGGGTCACATGACCACTGATCAATCAATCCACCCACATACAAAAGCCCATCATTCTGAACAAAATGTCCACCATGGTGGACCACAACCTTGAATCTCTCATCACGTATCTAAAAAGCAAAAAATTATATGCTATCAATTAAACAGGGGACCACACACCTGAAACATGAATAAACAAAGGGGAACACAACCGAACACATATAATATTACCCTACCCACTATCGAAAGCGACAATACAATACACAATAAACCATAAAGCTGTAAAATCCACCGCAAACCCACCACAAACAAAAAATACAACTCCAAGACGAGTCAATAGTACTAACATGCACCTGGTTGACGCTCCAAACTTGAATGCGAACCTCCAATCGCGTTCTCCAACCACAATGTCGAAGAACCTTCAATCGCAATCACGCTCCAAACTTGAATGCGAACCCTAACTGATGAACTCTCCAGTCGCAAAAACCCTAATTTTCTTCCCCTTTCTGACTAACCCTAGGCCATCTCTCGAATGTTCTCCACGATCTCCTTCGTTCCCACTTCACTCAAATGATTAATCCCCTTTCGTTATCACTTTTCGCTGCAATAAAATCACATTTGATTGCCTAAGACTTGGGTGCTCGACGTTTACCTTGTTTTTCACCTTACCATTTGTAAATTTTTAAATGTTTTAACTTTTTAATTTATTTAACTTATCACCCCAATTTATTTTTAACGTTACACTGTGCCAGCATGTATTCAAAAAACTGACATGTAGGCCAAAACAGTTACACCGTGTCACTGTGCCGTTAAAATTTTTAACTCCGTCTGCCAAAAGGACTCAATTGAATGCGATTTTACCAAAACGAGGACTAAATTGAACAAACAACCAAAATAGGGACCAAATTGAATAATTTTGACAAAAATAGGGACCAAATGTGTATTTAAGCCTAAATAAAAATACCTTACATTTCAATTTTTTGTTTGGAGAAAAACAATTGAATTTTTTGTGAGATAAAATTTAATTTTTACAATATTTATTTTAGGCTTAATTACGTTTTGAGTTCATGATAAATTTGAAACGGGTTTGACGACCCAAATGGGTTGGGCTAACCCGACTACCTAGTTGAATTGGTCTGACCCGATGACCTAGACAGGTCAGGCCGGCCAGAAAACCCAGACAGGTCGGGCCGGCCAAAAAACCCAGACAGGATGGGTTGGCCCGATGATGCAAACAAGTTTGACGACCCAGACCTGTCGGTCATGCCCGTTAAGTTCGTCAACATGGCCCGACACGACCCGACCCAACTCAACCCATTTGGGTCATTGGTCTGGCTTGACCCCACTAGGTCGTCAAACCCACTCGACCCATCTTGGTCGTCGGGCCCGCTCGAACGATGTGGGTTGTCAGGCTTGACCGGCTTGTTTGAGTTATCAAGCTCGCCCGACCTGTATGTGTCATTAAGTCACCTGGTCTGTCTGGGTCATCGGGTCTGCCCGACCGTTTGGGTTGTTGGGCCTGCTCGACGGCCTGCTCTACCAGTTTGTGTCATCAGGTCGGTCCCGTTCGTCTGGATTGTATGGTCAGTCCAACCTATTATGGTTGTCGGGTTTGTCACGTCCGTTTGGGATTGAATTCAGAGTGTGAGGTTGAGTGAGAAGAATTTCAAATTCTTTATCCAAACAAGTTATTTAGAAAATGAAGGAGATTTAATTGTAAGCAATTCAAATACAAAGCATTTCAATTTCTGAGTATTGTTGAAATGCTCTATCCAAACACAATTTGAATTTCTTCTAATTTAGCTAATTGAAATACCTAAAAAAAATGCATTCATTTTAAATGCTTTTTAATTTCTCTATCCAAACAAAGTATTTCATTACAAAAAATTTCAAATTCTCCAAATAAATGAATCACCCTATTGAATTGTCTCATCCAAATACACCATTAAACTATTACCTTGTGTTTGGATGAAGCATTTCAACAATGTTGAGAAATTGAAATGCATTGTATTTGAATTGTTTGCAATTAAATTTCCTTCATTTCCTAAATAACTTGTTTGGATAAAGAAATTAAGATAACTTACATTTTAATTTATTGTTTGGATAAAATAATTGAATTTTTTATGAGATAAAATTTCATTTTATCAATATTTATTGTAGGCTTAATTATGTTTTGATTTCATGATAAATTTGGAAACGGGTTGGTCAAGCTTGTTAGGTCAACGAGTATGTCGGATCGTTGGGTCTGCCCGACACATTTGGGTCGTCAGGCCCGACCGACACCTCTAGGACGTTTGGCTCGCCAAACCCGTGTGGGTCGTCGGGCTCGCCGTCTTGCTTGGGCCATCGAACCCGCTAACCTGTATTGGTTGTGTGTTGTCGGGCTTGACCAACCTGTTTGAGTTGTCAAGCTCGCCTGACCCTTATGTGTCATCAAGTCACCCCGTCCGTCTAAGTCGTCGGGCCCGCTGACCGTCTGGGTCGTTAGGCTCGTCTGATCCGTCTAGGTCCTCAGCCCGCCTGATCCGTTTGGTTCGTCGGGCCTACTCGACCCGTTTGTGTCGTCAGGTCTTGTCATGTTTGCCGGGTCTGTTTGGGGTTGAATCCATAGTGTAAGGTTGAGTGAAAAGAATTTCAAATTCCATCTAAGTATTTGAATTTTTTCTAATTTAACTAATTGAAATACTTCAAAAAAATGCATGCATTTTAAATTCTTTTTAATTTCTCTATCTAAACAAAACATTTCATTGTAAAAAATTTCAAATTCTTTAAATAAATGAATCACCATCTTAAATTGTCTCATCCAAACATACCATTAATGGTTTTAATGATTTCATATTACCCACCACTTTAGTGGTGGAAAGTTATCCAGACAGATGATAGACGATTTTATCCACATTTTTTTTCTTCATTATTTACGGTTTTTGTTATAAGTAATTCCTTTTTTATTGTATGATTTAGAAGCGTGTGAAACGAGATCAAAAGTAAAAAACGAATGAAACTATAACATTTAATAGTTTGAATGAAAAAATTAAAAAAAAAATGAGAAAAAGAGAGGACAAATAATATGGGATTGAATCAAATTTTGTTTCTCTACCACACTCCTCCACCACTCTCAAATGAAATAAATTTTAGTTTTTGATGATAGTAAATAACTCCAATAGCATTAATCTTACTGTGTAAATTATCCTTTTGTAAAATTTTTGAATTTGGAACATTATTAAATATAATTTATAATTGATAAATTAATATAGTAAAAAATTCAACAAATAATATAGTAAATTTTTATATCTATTTTTCTTATTTTCATAATAATTAATTTTACAGAACAAATTAAAAAAATATTAAACACAACTTTATATTAAGAAAAATAATAAGATAAAAATTATAGTTTAGTGTTGCATATGATATATTTTTTTTCACGCTTCTTTTTTTATTCATCCAAACAACAAGGAAATTACACTTAGGTCTTTGTTATCTCTATCCATTAAGATAGTACATTTACTTCTCTTGTTTTTTTGCTTTCTTTTTATTTTCTTTCTATTTTCAGTTTACTCTTTCTTTCTTTTTTATTTTCAGCTTACTCCTAATTGTTACATATATAAATAAAGTCAAATTCCACAGCACCAATAGTTTAGAATAATTGGATTTTCTACCATTGTTCAAAAAGTCCACAAAGTCCACAATTCTTCTTGTGAACTATCACTATTATACTAATTAAAAATCACTCACTTCAAGTACAACTCTTAAAATAATTATAAAATTCAATCTCTCGTTGAATAAAAATATATTTTTAAAATAATAACAATATACAAATATTTTCATCATCAATAGTTAATTTAAATTATATTTTTAATTACATTACTGAGATATTTAAAAAATATTAGAACATAATACTTCCCTAATCCATGAACAAATCTCCTTTAAATCATATCGGAGCGTGTATGTATGAGGAGCCGTTTTCCATCCAACGGCCTAGATGGAGCCTTCACCAACGTCTAATTTGATTTTCCCTTCATTCTTCCTTCTCCAACGGTCATTTCTTCTCAAAATACAAATAATTCCTTCACTCTCTCACACTCTCTTCCATTCGAAAAACATCCAGATTCAGATTCTGATTCAAAACCCTAAACGATCAACATAAAAAAAGCAACAACAGCGACCAAAACGACATCAACAATAACCATGAACGACATTCAAGTGTGGAACAACGCCGCCTTCGTCGACCACGGCGGCGACGCCTTCTTCCCGATGAAGACTTCTTGGTCTTCCTCCGAGTGCTCCAAAGAAAACCTGAGTCCTACCGCACTGAATTCCTCCCCGAAACCCAAGAAAAACACCAAGACCAAGGCTTTCGCTCTTTCTTCCGATGACAACAGAAACATCGACGACGAGATCGAAGCAATCGAGCGCGAGATCACGCGCCTCACCACGCGCCTCGACGCGCTGCGCATCGAGAAGGCCAAGCGTGGAAAGCGCGTGGTGGGCAGAGCCGTTCCGGCGAAGTTCATGGAGCCGCGCCCGAACGCGGCCGTTTTGAGAAAACCGGAAGAAACGCCGAAGACTAAGGTAAAGAGCAGTAATAATAATCACAACGCGTGGCGGCGAGGGATGAGTATGGGACCTGCGGAGATAGCGGCGACGCCGGCCACCACGCAGAGTCGCCGGAAATCGTGTTTCTGGAAGCTTCCGGAGATCGACGAGGAATCGAGGGCGAAGACCGTTGGGAGAGTGAGGAAGAAAGAGGAAAGTTCGGTGGTTCAGGCTCAGGTGAGGAAGATGTTTGAGAGGGAGAAGGTGAAATCGGTGTGTGAGAGTAACAAGAAGACGGTGAAGCAGGGTAGGATGGTGGCGAGTAGGTATAACGGCGGTGGTGATGTGAGGAAGAGGTCGTTGCCAGAGGGAGGGAGTGAGATTAGGGTTAAGAAGAGGTGGGATATTCCCAAGAATGAGGAAGAAGAAGAAGCTGTGGCGGCGATGGTGACGGGTGAGGTGATGGTGCTTCCGAAGATTAAGACTGTCAAGCGTGTTAATGAAAGTCCCAGAGACTCTGGGGCTGCGAAGAGAGTTGCCGAATTGGTTGGGAAGAGGCCTTATTTTTGCTCTGATGAGAATGATGTCTGTCAAATTCTAAATTTTGCAGAAGAAGAAGAAGAAGGGGGCTGAAATGATCAATGATTCAAGGTTTTATACATCACTGTTGAGAATGATGATTTTTAGATTCTAGATTTTGCAGAAGAAGAATGGGAATGGATTAATCAATGATCCAGTTATTGTGAGCCAGTTAGCTTACCGGCGCTCAATAGAGTTGTGGTATAGTATGGAATGGTATTGGATTTTTTTGTTTTTGGTATTTTTTTTTTTAACTTGGTATAGATAGAACTTCCTAAGTTCTGATTGAATTTAGTGAGCTGAACCAGAAGGTGGAAGTGCTTTGGTTGGTTCAGACTTGCTCTTTCATATGTTGCTAAATAAAGAAGTAATCATCACGTTATATGGTTCTTTCAAGTTGTATATCATGTTATCATTGTCGTAGACTTTGAAATGGTTGAAGGAGTGTGATTGTATAGTTTGTTTTCTTTCTTAGAAGATTGTTTTTGGGATTTTTTTAACATCGGGTCTCTTGGGGTGTATGTGCTTGTGTAGTCTGAAGGCTAGATCAAGCGCCAGGAGGAAATTGGGGTATGTTCTTATTAGGATGATAAAGAAAAGCAGTCAAACTATGTTTCGTGCTCAGGAGGTGTAAAGGCATATCTTTTCTGCAAAAAAGTAAAGGACTAGGCAGAAATGTGCTTTAGAAGCATTATGAGATGCTAAATTTTTCCCTGCGCGGTGGGTTGGAACTGTGTTAGGTACCCCTTAGAAAGCACTTTTGGTGATTACACACTGGTTGCTGAATGTTGCAGAATCTAATGACAGCTAAGTGGTCGGATTCTTCTCATGTTTCGATTGACAAACATTTAAAACTCCCTCACGTGAGTACAACTTCTGAAATGAAAAATTAAAAAATAATTTTAGCAGATTTAAAATAAAAATAGGACTGAAATAAAATTGAATAAAATCTAACGTGAGGGAAGTTCAGTAGCACACCAGAACTCCTGTAGATCGAATCTTCTGGTTACTGCGTTAAAAGATTAATTTTACCAGATTATTTGAAAAAAAGGACAACAGCATAGAAGTAACCCTAAGAAATACACATTAATGTTGAAAAAAAAAAAATTCTTAACACAAGATGGTGCACGTTATCATGTGCTCCCCTTTCCTTTCAGAAAACATAAAAATGTATAGCTAGAAATAAGCCCATTTCTAACTGGTTACACTGCACAAGAATGGACTACTACTCTGTTAAACGGTGAGTGGTGGTAGAGTAGCATGTAACAATCTTAGCCAGAAAATAAGATAATATTTACCTTGTTTTAATTGGTCTCTGTTAAAATGCAATTAATGGAGCAACTATCTCATAACTTCAACATACTAGGGATCTATTAAGTATACATTCTTTAGTGCATCAATTTCTGTCAACTGCATGCTAAATTCTTTATTTGGGAAAACATTTTCAGCCTTCATTCTTTCTCTGACCCCGTAAGCAGGGATTTTGGCCTTCAAATAAGCCTGAACCAGAATCTGAAATGGCCTAAGACGACCGGTGTATCCACACTGCCTCATTTTATAGAACCATTTCTCAGTATTATGTACATCTCCACAATTTGCATACTGTTCCATCACAACCATGTAAGAGCTGAATAACGGCTTCACTGCACCCCCACATTGCCTTTCGGCAGCCTTACTTAAAATCGAAGCGGCCTTCTCTACATCACCGGCTTTAACATAGAATCTCACTAGTCCATCCCAAACCAGTGGACCAGACCAACATCTAGAATGTCTCATTCGCTCGACAAAGTCCTTACCTTTCGATATCTGGTCATTCAGAGCATAAACTCTAAGAAGTTCAGAAAAGAGCCTGGATGAGGGCCCCTTAAATTTATGCATTGCCATTTCAAATACTGCTTCTGCTTCCTCAACTTTTCCAAGTTTGCCCAATGCTCCTATTACTGCTTCACACTCCAGCATTGTGGGGTCTGACTTGCAATTGTTCCATATTCTGCTTACATCACTAGTCATGTCAAGAGAGGCGTAGAGAGAGAACAGTTTATTGTATATCCTAATATATTCATGTGAGTTTGCTCCTTCTATTTCTTTCAGTATAGTGATGGCTTTATGTTTATATCCCTCAGAAATATAGTATCTGGCCAAGTCTGTCAGGAAATGAGTATCAGGTTGCAAACCATGAGATTTCATATCCTCAACCAATTGTTCCATCCCTATTATGTCCCCAGTTTCACCCTTGGTGGCTATCAGAATCCTGTATGTAAGATGAGATGGAGTTAAATTTTCGTTCTTCATAAAGGATAATATGCCGAGTATCTTCCTTCTGTCATACTTCTTGTACAAAATGATCATCTGATTCAAAGTATAGATAGTAATTGGCAAACCTAAACTTCTCATTTTTTCAAAAACTGTCACGGATTTTTCCATGTTGCCAGAGCGGACACAGTTTACTAGAAGAGTTCTGTACAGTAATTCACCTTTGAAAGAGTCTGGCACATCATTCTTCATGTACTTCTCTGCCACATCAACTCCCTGAACCTTGGCTATTAAATCGAGATGAGAGGCATAAGCATTTTCACTATGCTCTAATTGTTTCGTGGTCTCCAACCATTCCAAAATCTGCAAAACAGATAACAGCGGAAAGAAGTTCAGACATAAATGATTATATTAAGTCTCGCAAGAAAGGCTTAATTTATCAAGTATATCTTGAACAATTGCATGAAGTAGGGACTGTTGGAAAACACGTCTACAACTCAAAATAGATGCAGGATAGCAATAATTAACTCTGGAATGGATCCTTTCATCAATTTCTTCCCTTCTTTGGTTTTAAATATTCGATCTCCATGTATTTTGATGAATCGATGACAATTGACAACAGAATCATACAATCTAATTTCTAAGTGTACACCAGAAAAGGCAATTGTATTTCAAAATTTAACATGGCAAGTGCAAATTCAAGTGTTACTAATGAAGCATCTTCGATTGGTTAACAAAATCTTGGTACTATTTTAAAGAAAAAAAAAGATAAAGCTCCATTACACAACCAAATAACAATGACATAAGGATATGTTTTGTATGGAGTAGTTTGAGAAGAAGGGGGACAAGGGTGAATCTTCTATTTCATGTAAATATTATCTTATTTGAGATTTTTTTTATTTCAAAAGAAAAAAGGAATAAAATACGTTCATGCTTGCAACCCTTCAACAATCTTCTCTTCATTCTTATGAACATTTTATTACTCAATTTAAAAATATAAAACAACACTGTTGTTTTCCTCTCCTAATACCTACAGCTAAATATATAACATCAGCATTAATTATTAGTCTAAAATGAACAACACTCAAAACAGAATATTTTAGAGACAAAATGATAGCTCCAGCAAGGCAACATTAAATACAAAGATATCCAACCACAGATATGCTATTGCTTTCCACCAAACAGAACCTAAAAGCTAGCGATTCATATGAATGTAACAAATAAAATCAGTTTAATACATGAAAAATGTAACCATAACATGTTGTAAACCAACTATCTGAAAAGCTTTAAGTTGTTGGGTGAAAGCAAAGAAATTGTTCCATGGCTCTTAACACATCACTTTCTTTAAAAGAAAAGGCATTTGGGCTTGAAGCATGGAAATGCATCATCCCACCCAAGTCTTGTGCTAAAATCAACCTACAGGTGGCAAGATTGATTTCCTGAATACCTACTCAGGCTCCAATATCAAGTCACGAACCAATTCTTTCAAAAACTCAAGCTATTTGGCAAAAGCGTAAAAAATAGAAAATGCAGCTTCATTGACCAAAATACCAGATGGTCTCTTGGACCTCAATATGAATATAAACAAAGCACAGTATGTGGTATTTAAGCATATTGAACTCCAAGAAGATACTTGGCATTTCAAAAGTTTATAACTAAAATCATTCAAATACATAAATGCATTTTTTATCTATAAAACATATTAAAAGAATACTAGATGAACAATGCCCTTAAGAGACTAGCATCATTATCTACCACTATGAAACCACCCATAAATTATGCAAAAAACTTGGCTAAGCAATTTAATAGAAACTGCAGAAAGCACCTTCAACGCCTTGTAATACATATGATGCTTCCAGAGAATAAATACAATCTTCGAAGCCTCTAAATGGCTCAAATGCTCCACTGCTTCAGCAAATTTTTTCAGAATACCAGGAAGGTAGGGGGCTGGACTGTTCATAACGGTTCTTAACAACTCCAAAGAAGTCTTCCTCTTCAAAGGCTCACGACAGCCAAGGTATAGGTCATTTGCATATTCCGACAGAGGATCATCGAGACGACTAGGTTCTGACTCAAATTCCTGCTCAACTTCTTCATCCAAATTAATGTCCCCGTTGACCTTAGCTGAAAGGAATTTCTCAAGTTCCAAAACTGTTTCTTTCAAAATATTCTCATTACAACTTTTCTCATTAACCAAAGAAGACAAATGGCGACTACCCATAAAGAACTTTCCAATAACGGGTGAAGTATGGTAACTTTCCTCTCTTAAACAAACCATTTTTGCACCTGACAATGCAGGATAACAGCCACAAACGTTGTTACGTCTGAGATACCTCTCAGTATCATGTTTTATCCCACATAACAATAATCCTGAAACCTCCACAGAATGCCCCAGTCTCCTACGAATAAGAGAAGCAATAGCAAACCCATAAAATTCCCACCAAAAATATAAAACCCACAAAAAATATTACCTTTAAAGTAAAAACAAAAATCTATGCTACATTTTGTTCCAATAAGGCAACATAGAAGTGGAAGAAACAGAAAACGAGGCTCTACGGTGTACATCAAATGACAACAGAAAATGGTAATGATTGGGGGGGGGGGGAGCGCTATTAATTATTATAAGCAATAGAAGCAATGTATGCAAATGCATGAAAATGGTGGTAAAAACCACTCTACAACAACATGAGTGTAAAAGTACTATAGCTTAACTTAAGAGCAAGTTCCAGTTTTTGGGGAAGAGGAGTGAAAGCAACTCGGTAATTGAATTGAAAAGATAGATACTTGATAGGGAAAACACATTGGCGCAGAATCGACATGAAGATTGAAGACGCTACCGAACCCTAATGATAGTGGGTGGAACGTTCCTCTTCTCATTTTTCAAGTTTAAGCGTTCAACTCGGTGAAGGGTTCAATTTCTGATTTTTGAAGAATTGTATTGTTTATTTAGATAATTTAATTTGAAATCTAAATTTAGTTATAAAATCCTTCTCCGTAATCTATGCTATTAATTTATATTAAAAGAATCATAAATTTTTAATATTTTGTGTGATTACGTATTATTTTTTTAAAATTAAACACGTTTTTTTAGTTTTAACTTGTCTGAATTTTTCATTATCTAAAAGTAATACAATTTGATCACAAAAATTTAAATATCATTTTTTTTATCTAATTAAGTTGATTTTTTTTTTAACATTAGCACTTTTGATATTTGAACTATCTTCTATTCGGAACACGTAAAAAAAATTACACCAATTTATTTTAAAAATTCGAGAATAAATAAATATATATATATATATAAATTTGTAATGTAAATTCAAATTTTACATCTAGGTCCTACCAAGCATATTTAACAAAAGAAAAAAAAAATCTGTAAACCTTTTTAGTTTTATAAGACTTTTTTTTATTCATAGAAAAAAAAATTCACAAACATTCAGTGAATGCATAAACTTTTAATTAAATAAAAAACAAGGTAAGAATACACTATGGGCTTTAACCTACTTGCGAAGAGTCCAGGCCCAATGTTAATTGGGCTGCGTCAATGGTTTCAACCAAAACCCTAATATTTGACTCACAAACCCTATTTTTTTGGTGTTCTTAGATATTCCGATAGATAGAGAACGCGGCATAACCTAAGGCCATCTTTGTTTTCTGTGTCTGTGCATCAACCACAACCAGAAGCCGCCATGGCCACTGCAAGGACTGTGAAGGACGTTTCTCCCCACGAGTTCGTCAAGGCGTACTCTTCTCACCTTAAGCGATCTGGCAAGGTCATTCCTTCTCTTATTTGTCAATCAAAAACGTTTCTCAAGTTTGAGATTACGAGATTAATGCGAAGCCTTTATTTTTGTCTTCTGATTTGATTGTTTCATGCTGGGTGAACTGTTTATGATTCATTTTGGTTTTATTCTTATAATGGGTTATAGGAACATTGTTGATTTTGCCTATTTTCTAATGGTGCTTTTGTTAAGCAGTCACGCCCAACCAAACCTGTTGATTGTTTTCTGTATAAAGTTGCATGTTTTGAATTGGGTTGGTCTAAAGTTCGCAACTTGATTCATGCGATTGCTTGACATTTACTCTGGGTATCAAGAGTGAGTTTTCTGTGTTGAGTTTGATCATAAGTGAGTGTTTGAAAATAAAGGAGTTTATTAGTTGTGACATGGTAAATAGATGGTTGATTGTGTAATTGATTCAGAAGGAAGCATTTGTTTGTCATTTGGGTTTAGTTTCCTTCTTTTAGCACTGTGTTGACCTAGGTCTGGAAAGGTCTTTCCTTTGGTTGTGATTTTGTATGTAGTAATCATGTTCTTTGTGTTGTTTTGTGTTGATTAATTGTGACTAGTCTCAGTGACTTTTCTCAGTTTTAATTCGCTATCTTTATGAAATAGGTGATGTCCGTAATGTCTTTTAAAATATCCTTTTATTAATATGTCGTTCTAAATTCTTCTTTTGGTTCTAACCAGATGGAGCTGCCAGAGTGGACTGATATTGTCAAGACAGCAAGATTTAAGGAGTTGGCTCCCTATGATCCTGACTGGTACTATGTTAGAGCTGGTGAGTTTCTTTTTTCTTGTTGACTGTGTTTTAGGGTTTCGGGAATGCATTTTCTGGTTAATAGCATTGTGTTGCTGAAAATTTCAATGATATAATAGTGAGTTGTGCTGTGTTTTTTAATTCAAATCATGAACAATTTCAGCTTCCATGGCTAGAAAGATCTACTTGAGAGGAGGACTTGGTGTTGGTGCATTTCAGAGGATTTATGGCGGGAGCAAGAGGAACGGTAGCCGTCCTCCTCATTTCTGCAAGAGCAGTGGTGCCATTGCCCGTCACATTCTTCAACAGTTGCAAACCATGAACATCATTGAACTGGACACCAAGGGGTAAAAGCTCTCTTCTCTAATATTTTATATTAGCTACATTACAATGTTAAAGATCATATCACAGTTATAGCTTATCTTTTGCAATTAATGACTTCTGTTGCATAGCTTGTCTTTTGCAATTGTTGGTGCTATTCTTGTTTGTTCCTTCTGCATCAGAATCTGAGCATGTTCATTTATTCTTCATGTGATAAAATGTATCCATCTTTTGTTTCAGTGGCAGGAGAATCACTTCCAGTGGCCGGCGGGATCTTGATCAAGTTGCCGGACGCATTGTGGTTGCACCTTGATCTGTAAACTGCCAATGAGAGCTAGTCTGCTGCCATAAGCACTATTAAGATTTTGGGGTTTTGTTAGAGAGATGTGATGATAACAGATTATGCGCAAATTTTGATTTTAGACTGAGTGTCTTTCTATTTATTGGACGTGCTTAATGTTTATGATGTTCTTGCTTTCAGTCTTTTATTAGATCATATTGCCACATTTTTTTTCTTTTGATTTTTCATTTTGGATATTCCTTTTTTTGTTTTTTTACTTATGAAATGAAGATTAAGGGTAGATTAAACTGATTACGGGAAGTGGCTATAATTCTTCTTGATTCATCTATTGTGTAACTGAGCATTTGCCAATATGATATTTTAATTTGGGTAGCACTGGGCACTGATCTCATTTTCATTTGAGGAAAGAAATTAAACCAGTTTGAAGAAGTAATTGGTGAGGTTAATTGAAAAAATAATAATTTAAATTCGTAATTTTAAGTTACAAAGTGGTTTATGTATTTTTCAAAATTGATTAGTTAGGCATCATTTAAAATGTGAATTTAGTTTTTTCATGAACTTGAATGTTAAATTTATATATAGAGAAGTTATAAACATTAATCTTGTTTATACAACATAGTTGTTAAGTTAACTATGTAATTTATTATAGTTACAATTTTCTTGGGATCAATGCTAATCTTTTTTTCCATTTCCATTCTTAAATATTTCTCATAGTTGATAGTAGTGCCTCAATTCCGTAATTTATATATATTATTTAAATAATTATTTTATTATTTTTATTAGAATAATAATAAATATTAGTCAATTAGAAAACGAAATTTTGGAAAAAGCTTTCAAAAATCTTATGGATTGGATTGTTGTAGAATAATTTAAATGTATTTTTTGTTTTCCGTCATGTTTCAAAGTATATATCAATTTTATCATTTAACTTTATAAAAGATACGTAAAATACATGAACTAATGAGTTTGGTAATGATGGTCAGGAGGATGAGTATTCTAGGTTTGGTGATCAATGATTTGAAATTTAATCATTATATTTTGACAATTTTTTTATAACATAAAATATTTTTTTAAATGATTTTAAAATATAAAAACATAAAAAATAAAAAAATGAAAGTCATTTAAAAATGTTACCTCATGAAATAAAAAAAATTATCAAAATTATCAAAATTTAATTGTTAACTTTTTTTGGTATTTAAAATGGATTTAAAAAAGGAGTAACTGGTTTCTCGTGGAAATAGTTGAGAAATCGAAAAAATAAGAGAAATATTGATTCATTGTTGAGGGCTACCCCACTAACCTCTTATGTCATTTCATACTTTATAAAATATTTTATAAAATTGAGAGATGAAATTCCATACTTTAAAGCAGTGACAGAATGCATTTTTAATAAATAATTTTAAAACGAAAAATATATTTAACTCCTCTTTAAAAAATAAAAAGTTAATTATGGAGTACGCATTTCAAAATCTTCCTCATGAATTATACTTTTTTTAAAAGAATAAAATACTTTTTAAATGTGAGATAATATTTTCTGAATGCCTCTGACCTTATTTTGAGATAATATTTTTTAAAAAGCATAAATTTAAAAAGGCAATTTTTGCCACTACACTCAAATGGGAGATTTGAGAATATGCAAGTGAAAAAGAATAATGGTCTCTAACCAAATATCAATCAAAGTTTGGTTCCACTCCACGAGTATTTCTAAACACATTTTTTTTTTTTTTAATTTCAAACGATCTGTAAATAATTTTTTCCTTAATTGTTCTTAATTATTTGTATAGTAAAAAACACATTTTCTATTTCTTTTTTTAATTTCAAACGATCTGCAAATAATTCTTTCCTTAATTGTTCTTAATTATTTGTATAGTAAAAGACATAATCTAATATAAATTGCATATTTAATTTTCGTTTAGCATATGAACTTGTAAAAAAATTAACACGGCCGTTATCAAAAAACAATATGGTTAATATTATTGGGGACATGAAAAATTCATTATTGATATTTGTAATATTAAACAAAAGAGGTTACTGTTAATTTATCTTATATATAAATATGGAATATGTTTTGAAATATGAAAAAAAAAACACTACATATTTTGTTAATTTAAATTTTAAAATTGGTCTCCCTTACTGTTGTTGGTTGGTCCTCTCAATATTAATATAACTGAGTGATTTGTTATTCAAACCTATCCACACAATATAAGTTTATTTCAAAAAACTTCTCTATAAACAGAGGAAAAAGAAAAAACAGCCCTAGATAAGCTAAATAATTTTATGAATATGCTACAAGATATTGGAATGTAGGAGAACATCAATTTATTTTTTCTATATTACTCATACATTCACTTGATTTCAGAAACAAGTTAATGGAAGCAGAAATTTGAGTAACACCGGTTGGATAACAGAAACAGAAAGTTGAAGTAGCAAGGCAAAATTGAATCAGTGCCTAAAGTGCCTCACATTGGTAAAGAGTAGTGAAACACCATACTTGTTACAACAATCTATGGCATCCTGGTCTCTGATACTCCCACCTGGTTCTGCTATAACACCGATTCCACTTTCACATGCTTCTTCCACAGCATCTTTCCAAGCTGTTCATAGATTAAGATGCATCCATGTTAACATAATTATCAAAAGGAAAAAGCAACTTATACTCTAAACTAATTTACTTTCACATAGCAAGGACTCTTCTGTCTTGTTATGGTTTGATAGGAACTGAAAATCTCATAATGATGTTTATGTTTTATCCAGCTAAAAGGGATTTCAGGATCTCACAAGAGAGGAAAATCCTCCAGCACATAGATTTAGTTGCATGAAGACGAAAAAGAAAAAAAAAAGGATACAAAGAGACTACAACTACACTGTCTTACGGACACGAAGATACAGTTAAATTGAGAAAATATAATACACAAGACACGGTGTGTGTATATACATATTAGTTTTGAACTATCAACTAACACATTGTCAACTAACACAAAAATGAATCTAATCTATCTAATTGGCGGCCATTGTCTCCAAAGAATATGTTGTTTATAAAACAGCAAAACTCAATGAATTCTGGTGTCGCAAATATTTTGACAATAAGACTTACCAAATGGGAAGAAGGCATCACTGGCCAAGGCTGCTCCTTTAACATCATCTCCAGCTTTCCTCATTGCTATTCTCAAACTCTCCACACGGTTTGGTTGCCCACTTCCCATACCTAGCATACAATTGTTCTGCAAAAGATTATAACAAAAGGGGTCAGTTTCTTGAACATAAAGGCAGAGAAAAGTTTCATGGTATGAGAGATTACAACCTTAGCTATCACAATGGCATTGCTTTTGACATGCTTCACACACAACCATGCAAACTCTGCATCACGAAGTTCATCATCTTGTGGAGCCTTCCCAGAGACCACGTTGAACTTGATGTCTTGTGGGGTTAAGTCATCTGAATCCTGAGCCAACCAACCTCCACCAACCTGTCTGAGTGAAAGCTTTCCCGGTTCATTCTTTTTGGCTTCAAGAATCCTTAAAGTTTTGGACTTTCCACGCAGAATCTCAAGCCCCTTCTCTGTGTAGCTGGGTGCAACTACTATTTCATAAAACATCCTTGTCTCACCGTCTGTGGGGCTTCTGAATTCTCGAATTTCTTTAGCTAGTGCCTAAAATATATGAAAAATATTAGAAACATTACTTATATAACATTGTTTCCTCCATGTCTTAAAGTGAAAAACCAGTGACTGGATCACTTTGTATCACCTGAAAAGAAGAAAAAATCAGACAAAAAACTCAAATAGAATATTTACCTCATCAATTTCCACGTTGAACGCTACAATTCCACCAAATGCACTCACAGGATCTGCTTTAACAGCTAGTCTGTAGGCTTCAAGAATATCATCACGTGATGCTACTCCACAAGGATTGGTATGCTTCACTACTACACAGGTGGGGTTCTTAAACTCACACACACAGTTCCAAGCTGCATCAGCATCCAAGTAGTTATTATATGACATCTCCTGCATGATAATGTTAAGGTTGTAATGTTAGGGGAATTACATGAAGATTTATAGAAACGGTACAATTTTTCAGTCACAAACTCTTGAAATATATGAAATACGTTTAGCAGTAAATTCAGATGATAATGAAAGAAATTAGTGTGTTGACTCCCACCTTTCCATGGTGTTGGATGGCTGTAGCAATTCCACCAGCATTAACCTCAGAAAGTTTTTTGTCGACATAGAATGCAGCTTTTTGATGGGGATTTTCACCATAACGGAGAGAACTTTTGAGTGAAAGAGGCACTGTTAAGCTAGGAGGAAATTTATCTGTCATCAAATACAACAGAATAAGTAAATCTATTGAGAACATAAAAATTAACAACAGCACTTGAAATATTTAAACTAAATACATATTCAGTATACTCGCATAATATACAGACAGTTCTGTTCATGATAATAATAATAATAATAATAATAATAATAATAATAATAATAATAATAAATAAATAAATAAATACAAACAATGGTTTAACCCATATCAAGATACCTAATGCTCCATTAATATCAAGTCTTTGGACAGTAATATTAACCGCTAGTGATATCCTTGTTGCAATGGTCAAACACTGATAATAAGGCATGTTCGATAATAAACCTATCTTTGGATTGATTTTATTATTAACACGCAAAACCTTATAATTATCACTTTTACCGTCACAGGTGTGTATGCAACCCGGCCAAGTATTAATCTTCCTTTAGACCGATCAGTACTTGCATGGATATACATAAGCACCAACATTTAACATTTTTTTACAAACTATCTCCTCAAGAGAGGTCACTTTGGTGACTTCTTAATTTAATTTGCCCATAAAAATGTTAACAAAACCAGAATTTAATTATTATTATAATTTTTTTTTTAATGTGAGCATAATTAGTTTATTTCTTTTGTTCTCAATTGAGCAACGATTGCTTCTGTATCTGCCAATATAAATTCTGTTCCACTCCTCAATGGAACAAATTTTAAGGACTAGAAAGAAAATATTGATATTATTCTTGGCTGCATGGATTTGGATCTTGCATTAAGAATTGAGCAACCCCCTACTCCTATGACGTCCAGTACTCCTGAAGAAATAAGGAATCATGAGAAGTGGGATCGCTCAAACCGCATGAGCCTAATGATCATTAAGCTCATGCGGTTTGAGCAATCCCACTTCTCATAATTCCTTATTTCTTCAAGAGTACTGGACGCCGTAGGAGTTGGGGTTGCTCAATTCTTAATGCAAGATCCAAATCCATACAGCCAAGAATAATATCAATATTTTCTTTCCAATCCTTAAAATTTGTTCCATTGAGGAGTGGAACAGAATTTATATTGGCAGATACAGAATCAATAGTTGCTGAATTGAGAACAAAAGAAATAAACTAATTATGCTCACATTAAAAAAAAATCAGAATTAAATATACGATTTAAAAATCACTGACTTCACAAACTTCAAAATTAGAAAATATATAAAATATATGAAATTTGTACACCAACTAATCTGGTGGCTATAGATGAAGCTTTAACATTCTAGGATTATATTTATAGATTATTATCATTTTTCTGTAATGGACGTTTCCATCTCACTGAGGAAATGAACTAACAACAATCAATAATCAATTCCTCACAAAACTTGAAACAGAATTACCTCCCACACTCTGCTTCCACAACCACTCAGATACTGCAGAGTCATAGGAAGCAACATGTTGAAAAGCTTTCCATGCAAGTTTTAGCCTGAATTTTTCATCATCCTGGTTCCCTTTAAGAAATTCCAGAAGGGCAGGGTAATCTTCTGTATCAACCACGACTAAAACATCTTTGTGATTCTGCTCAAATAAGAATTTATCACCATATATTCAAAATATTTCAATAGAAAAACTAAAAAATTCAGGTCAAAGACAGTATACAATGAACAGGGGTTATTAAACTTTTCATAGATGGCATTCGGTGGTAGGATATTTTCTGAGCCATTTTAGAAAACCCTTTTAAGTTTTCATGACAAGATAAAGATTTATCAATGATGTCAAGAGATCAAATTTATTTTGAGGTTTGGCATATTCAGTAAAAAAGAAAAGAAAATCACCTTTGCAGCAGCTCTAATCATGGCTGGACCACCAATGTCAATATTTTCAATTCCATCCTCAAACTCAATGCCACCAGCTGCAGTGACTTTATCGTAAAATGGGTACAAGTTCACCACCACAACATCAAAAGTACCTAAAAGGAGAAACTTTAAGAAAAAGCAAATACAATCTCTCAAACTAAATGAGTGCAACCAAAATTGAACAGAAAACTAGAACCATGCAGTTGTAATAGCAGTTGACAACAACATAACTTACCAATTCCATGTGTATTAAGAGCTTCAATATGATGTTTTAGGTCCCTTCTAGCCAGGATACCCCCATGTATGTTAGGGTGCAAAGTTTTGACACGACCATCAAGCTGTGAAAAAAAGCCACAACATTCTTGTTATAAGCTTGTACATGTTTGAGCAAACTTCAAAGAAAGTAGTGACCATTCTGCTAGTAAGTCCACACTGAGAGCAAACCCAGGCACAATGGTAAAAGTTGTAACTTGAGGAATTCTTGGCCATGGGTTTGAATACCAAATTTATAATATATCCATTCTGCTGAGGGTGCCAACGTTTATAAGATTACCAAAGCAAGGAGATTAGTCATCAATATAAACTCTAAAAAGTTTGCAACTATGACACTCCAAATTTCCATATAGGAAATGTTGGTTTAAGTAACCAATAAATGAGAAGTCATGATGCTAATACAGACTAAAACTTTTGACCTATGTACAGATGTGGCTATCAACATTCAATAGAAACCATTAAAGTTACAATAAAAGAAACACCAGAACAGCTAGTTCTGCAGGAAAATATCAGCAGAAAATTAAAGCCTTGTAATCCAATAAAAACATTAAAAGAAGCATGACCAAGCAATTAGAAAACTTGATTAAGCCCCTGCTTAAGTAAGCTTTTCCTTCAATATACACTTATAGTAGAGACAAAAATAAGGTAAAATTGATTAAGTTCTGTTTACTAGATAAAATCAACTTATACACGTCAGTTTTTGGTGAGGTTAGATTATAGAGCTTCTATAATAGTTAAAGAGCAAGAGTTTATTCTAACATACAGGAGAAACTTAATTCATTTTTCATCCTTATTGCCCTTTGTAAAATTTTTCATAAAAATGTTTATCCAAAGAGGGCCTAATCACATAATAATTCATAGACGTATCATCAGAAGTTCCAGCACTAGAATTGTTCGTGAGTTTAGAGAGGAGAACTCAAGCAGCAATGCGCACACACCATTTCAGGGAACTGAGTAAGCTGTTCTACTTTAGTAACAGCTACTCCAGCCTTCTCCAAAGCAGAAGCTGTTCCTCCAGTTGAAACAATAGTGTATCTACAATTCAATAGAGAAACTGTCAATAGTTCACTATAGCAACTGAAGCTTCTCGAGATTCCACAAACCACATAAAAAAAAAAAAAAAAAAAAAGGGAAAAAAAAAATAAAAAAAAAAAAAAAAAAAAAAAATAAAAAACAAAAGAATTTTAACATATTAGAAAAGAAAATCATTAACTGTAATAATTTATTTACCCTAATTCCTGGAGCCCATTGCCAACAAATGCAAGATCCTTCTTATCTGACAATGATATCAAGGCTTGCTTGGTCCCTGTTTCACAGAAAAACATCGTATGCCAGAAACAGTTATCTTTGCATTTAAAAGTATAGAAAACATCACCAAAGGGTAAAATATGGGTTTGTTTTGAAACTTACAAATTAAAAAACAAGTATTGTCTAAACTGAAATCACAAAGAATAAATACAAATTCTCTCTACAATTAAAATTAACTGGTTTTGAATGGAACACGGGGAAGGAAAGTTATTCAAAACATTTTTGTGGGGCAAATCACCAAACCTTAATGAATTGGACTAATTTGCATCTTAAATTAGGAGGACTTATTGAATGCACACATGCAAGATACATCTGCCGCGGATGAGCTTAATATAGTAAAACAATGATTTGATATCTCAACTATGACAAGTTTTCTGTGTCTGCTGTATTAAAATCCCTCTTAGGCTCATGAAGTGCAACAAATGAGCTTCGGTGGAGATATAGGATGCACGTGTCCGTTCTCTTTTGACGTAAAACCAAACATACAGTTACCAAATAATCATCAGCAAAACATCCACACAGAATCAATGATTATTCATACTACCCCAGGAAATAATCAATAGCTTATGTGTGATAGAAAAAAAGGACCAAAACCATTAGTAAGCCCAAAATGTCTTAGAACATCAGTGCGGATTAATCACACAAGGTCATGCAATAAAAAATCAAAAACGGCATTAAGAGAGAAATGAAAGCACCCTTTGAGATTAGAAAGCAAAGACACGAATGCAATCCACTCCATTTGAAGCCACATATGTGGTATTGTGTAAATCGCCCCCATTAGATAAAAAACGATTCTTTTTGGTTACCTTTGAGGGGTGAAAAAGAAAACAAACAAAATCCCTAAATAAAACGATTGAAAACACGAAAAGAAAAGAGGTGGTGGGAATGAAAAGTACCAGGGACAGAGGAAGAAGAAGCAATTTTAGAGGCTGCTATGGTATCAGTCTCCGCCATGGCTTTGATGGGAACACCCCTGAAGTGCAGTGAAGATGACCGCACCTGGACATACCCATTTAAAAATCAATACCATTGAGCAACAACAAAATCAGATATAAGCAGATAAACAAAAAAAGAAAAGTATTAACACAACTTTAGATAATAAACTGAAACAGTGAATAAAGAAGGAGAAAAAGAAGAATACCAAAGTTTTGGATAGGAGATGGGAAGAGAAGTTATGGGGGGTTGTGAGGGGATAAGGAGAGTGGAGAGTTCCACAGAGAATGCGAGAGGGGATGGTGGCTGCGGTGGTAGTGGCGGCGGTGGTGGCTGCGGCGGAGGAAGCACCCAACACAAACATCCTCTGAGTGTGTTAAAGAGTGACACAACCAATGAGTTATGTTAACAAAGCTTTTGACTTAGGTTTGATTGATTCTCAAATTCTTGTCCTTTTCATCAAATAGGTTGTGTTGCTTTGTGGTGTTCAATGGGCATGTCTTATATGAATGAAACTCAACTCTTGGAAAAACCCAAAATCCAATCACAATTTATAGCAGAAAATTGTGAAAAAAATTCCATCAAACATTTTTTTTTATCTCTACATTATACAAGCTAACAAAATTTTAAACATTTTTTTAATATCAATGGAGAGTGAAATAAAATACAATGATTAATAAAAAATAAAAGGTTAAATATGTTTTTTGTCCTTCAAATTTTAGTAAAATTTGGAATTAGTCTTTTTAACCCAATTTTGTTAGGTTTATCAAACGTTTCAAACGCATCTCATGTTAGTATTCAAAATGTATATACATTTTGACACATTTTTTCTTTAATATTACCTCAAATATTAACGTAAATCGCATTTAAAACGTCATATAAATTTGACAAAATTTAGTTAAAAGAACTAAATTCATGTATTTTTAAAGATAAATGACAAAATTGATCTAGAGTTTCGAAAAGAGACTAATTACAAATTTTACTGAATTTTGAGAAAGCAAAAACATATTTAACCCAAAAATAAATAAAATTATTGCAACATATAATAATGTGATAAACAGATGGCATGTTTAAAGTGAAAAATTCATTTATTTATAATAATAATAATAATATGTAAAGGGATGATAATATTAATACGAGGATTAAGGATTTGGTTACTTCCATCAAGGAAGTTTCGTGTGGTTTGTAGGGATAAAAATGTTGCAACTTTATGTAAATGATGATGGATGATGAGTCAAAGGTTAAGTAGTTTCTCTGTCATCTAATTCAACGTTAATAAGAAACATGGTACGTATTGTTATTAAAAATGTGAAATTAACAAGGTAGAAAAATAATTTGGATTAATAACTTTGTTGAGAATTCTTATGTCATTTTGGGCTGTTTTTGTCTCATAGATCATTTATGACTTATGTTATGGTGAAACGTCTAAATGACTTTGTTAAAGGTTTGTTTATATTTTTTATAATTGTTGTTATTAGATGGTTATTATGTTTAGTTAGTTAAACTTTTTTGTTATTACGTACGTTTTTTTTAGAAAAATAACATAATTGATATTATATTTATTTAAATAAATTTAAAAAATATAAATTTATCTATTAAAAATATTAATAATAATATTAATAAAAATATAAAATTTTTAAAATGTTAAAAAGTTATTTGGTAAAATTATTTAGTATAATAACATTTTTTACAATTAAAAAAAAATTGTAATAATAACAACACTATCAATCATAATAATAATAATAAAAATAACAATGATAACAAATTAATAATAATAATAAATATATGTTAAAAATATTAATGTGAATATTAATATTAATATTAATGTTAATGTTAACAATAATAATCTATAATTATATAAAGAGATATATAAATAACAAAATAAATAAGAAATCCAAATAATTGAAATATGACCTCGAAGTAAATAAAAGTATATGTGTGTCTAAATATAATAATAATAATAATAATAATACTAATAATAATATCACTACAATATTATTCCATAATGATAAAATAATAATAATAATAATACAACAATTAATATAAACATCTTTGGTGTCTTATTTTGTTATTATAATTTTATCCTCTTAATTATTATTTTTTAATTTAAATAATTATTCATAATAACAAAATTATTTTTCAGTTTTATTATTTTACTAATTTTAGTAACTATTTTTTTGAATTAATTACTCAAATATAATGATAAATCAATAATAAAACAAATAAAAAATTCAAGTAATTAAAATCCATAATAATTAAAAATAAAATATGTCTAATTATAATAATAATATTGTGTAATGATAAATAATAATAATAATAATAATAATAATAATAATAATATTAATACAACACCTACATATATAAAGAGATACATGATCGTACAATTTTATTCTCTTAATTAATATTTTTTAAATTTAAATGATTATTCATAATAAAAAAAATAACTTTTTACTTTTATTATTTTACTGATTTTAGTAATTAATTATTTGAATTCAACTAATTACTTAAATATAAAGGTAAATCAACAACAAAATAAATTAAAATACAAATAATTAAAATATAATTCAGTAAATAAAAGTAAAATGTATATATAAATATTACGATATAATACTAACAATAGTAATACCACTATAATATAATAATATAATATTAATAATAATTATAAACATAATATATTATTAATAATGTTAATAATATGAATAATAATAATAGTAAGAATAATATTAAAATAATAATTATAATTATATTAATAATAATATATATAATAAATTTTTAAATTTTTCTTTTCCTCGTATTAGTAATAATATTAATATATTATATATTAATATTAGTAATAATACTAATAATGTTATTACTGTTGACAATATTAATAAATTAAATAGTAATAATAATATATAATATATAAAAGCAATATATAATAATAATAACATTAACAGTAATAACAATATTAATAATTTCACAATTAATTTAGGAATTAATTTTTTATATTATAATTAATAATAATAATAATAATAATAATAATTCTATTTATTGTTTTCATATTAATAATGATGACATATAAAAAATTAATATATTATATATTGGTACTATATGAAAGAAGAAAAATAAACATTTTTTTATTAATATATAAATTTCTTTACACTGTGCACATATAGCACAATCTAACATGGTATAATTGTTCAACATACAACAAACTATATAACAGAATATTATAGAAAAGAAATCACAACAAATTTATCTATACAACCTGAAACACCAATCTCACGAAAGAGATGATAGATTAAAACACAATTTTAATCTTAAAAATAGGTTTTTATTCGTCTCTTTGTTAATCGTAATTTGAATGTAAAAATTTATTTTTCAAAACTGAAGTACATTAAGTAAATACTCTAATCTAGTGTATAATTTATTATTAATTCTAATCTGTTCAGATTCTTTTGTCAAGAAGAGGATTTTTTTTTTCTTTTTTCGTCCTCCTTTCTCTTGGTTTTATTGTTACAATTTGGTTTTTCCTTTTTTTTTTTTTTTTTTTTTTTTTTTTTTTTTTTTTTTTTTTTTTTTTTTTTTTTTAAATTTTTTTTTTTTTTTTTTTTTTTTTTTTTACTTCCTTTTCTGACCGTTTAATTTTGGATTTGCAAAAGGAAACAATTGTTAAGTCTCACTGAATTAAAAATTTATTTAGTTTTACATTGACACTGTATGTTGTTATAATACTTGGACATGTAAAATCTGTTTTAATTCAAAGCTTAGTCATTAACTAGTTAACAGAAACATCATCAATTTGCTGTTAAAATGTCTTCAACAACTAATCTTGATCCAACAAATTATCATTTTACTCATTTACATTTCAATCGAAATAGAGTTTATTGTATAGAACAAACTTTGTTGAATGAAATAACATACTACAAATAATTCAGATGTAAAAACACTTCAAAACCTTAGTATTGAATAATTACAAGAAATTGATTTTTTTGTCTGATTGGTTTAACTAGTGTCTACTGTAATGATCACTATCACACATCTTAACCAAATCCAAACATGAAAGATTTTTTTGCAGGATCTTCACAAGTGGTGTATGAACTCATGTCCCTTAGTTGATTACTTGGTTCAAACCTTGGAATCTGTGCATGTGTTGGCAGTTCTTGAGAATATGAGTAGCAAGATTTTTCCTCTTTGTCTAAGGATTCTGAACTGTTTGCTGATGGAGTAAGTGCAGGATCATGTATACTGAACTCCATACTCTTAAACATGAGACTTGCAATTATTCTGTCAATATTGTTGGTAGCCAATTCCATTGATTTCTTGTCCTGACACCTACAATTAACACACTGATGATTGAATCAAAGTGAACAAGTACAGAAGCATGTTCTATGAACATGATATAGTTATATAGAATTGTGTCTAACACTACTTCTAACACTGCAAAGAAAGCTTTGAACACACTTAAGAAGCAAAATATACATATAAGCCACAGATGGAAAAGAAGCATATACTATCTTTAGTACATTACTGCTTTTTTTCCTGGAAATAATGTGAATGAAAGAACAATATGATGCCTCATTCTGAAAACTAGAAATAAAGCATTACAATATTGTTGTTGGAGGGAGTATAACCAGGTTTTTGGCCTAATCAAGCCAAATTATGATGCTGTTAGCCAGAACATCAAATGTTTTACCAGAATGTGACATATATGTAGTGTTTTTACCATTAAAAGTTTATCATGCGTTGGATAAAGGACAAGAGAACATAACAGGCAACAAACATTAATCATGTACGTACCTCGTTATATCATTGTGATCTCTATTTAGCATTGGCTTTAGGATGTTAAGATCTTCATTCTGGCCCAGCATTTCATGATGTTGTTCTGTATTTCTGGCAAGTCGATACAAGGCATCTCGGAAGCAAAGACGAGTTGTCTCCGTGAACTGATAATATGAATAAGGTGCAACAAAAAGAATGAGTAAAAATGATTTATTGTACTTAATCAGATGCAGCAATTTGAGTTTAATCACTTCACCTGTCCAATGACCATCTCAAGATCTTTTAGTATGAATTCCTCAAGTGATGACTGCTCATGCATGCCATCATCCCTGCTGCATTGTTCAAATGGTTCTAAAACCTTAGCTGGTGGTGCCTTAAAGAAAATCAAACAGATTACATTACACTATGAGCCTTGAAAGCAGATGATTTATTTGAAGCCAAAATCAAATGAAAAATATCATCAATGCTTTTTCCATGTGGTGAAGATTGAATAAAAGGCTAAACTAGTGAGAGAAATGGTTGGTGCACGCTTGAAAAACACATGCGAGTTCAAAAGAAAAGCTTCAAGATAATATGTGGTGATGCAACATCAGAATACATATTCTTACATATGATAATTGCATTATGATAAATAACATGCAAATAACCTACATCCCTTTGTGATTTTAGTTCAAAGCATGTGTGCACACAACATGCTGATGACTGTTCATGACAAGTCAAAATTTTATCTTCCAAGCCAAATGAAATGTCATAGATTGTTAGACAAAAAGCAATTCTCACCTGTCTATCTGGGAAATCCTTTGAACCTGAGTTGCTTGAAACATACTTGGAATCTGTGGTTTCTTTCTGCAGCGTGCCTGATGGTAACAAGACATGCATTTTAAGATATTCTGTGCTCCCAAATCATAAATAATGCTCAAAATATTTGTTTACAACATATTAATGTCTAAGAAAGAGTGCTCACCAGGTGTACTTCTGCACTGGTTTTCTGATGAAATGTTGATGGATTTGTCTAGATTTTCAACATCAACACAAGACAGATCTTCAGGTACAGAATCCCTGAAACACAAGTGGTGATGCAACATCAGAATAAATTCTATTCAACAGTATTAACTAGTTAATATGGGTAAATTAGTGAGAATTGAATGGCTCTGCTGTGCTGTGCTAAATTTGTAACATAGCATGATGTCATCAAATAAAAGTTGAACTTTTAAAGTATTACTACAAGTTCATGATAGAAGATGAACTACTGCTAATATTATCCTCTCTTGATCTGTGTAGGGTCCAACCATACAAACAAAAAAAAAAGTGATAAAGTTCACAGTTCTAAAACACCACAGAGCAATTCAATTTGCACTAAACTTCCTATAATTAAGTGTGTACTTCTGCAAATTATTCTACTTCAGAAGGTACATGATTATCCTAAAAAATCAAGTATCTAAATCCCAAAGGTTAAGTTTGTACAAGAAAGAGTCATTCATCAGTTCGAATCTGGGTAGATCTTGAAGCTGGTAATTAGGCTGGTCACATGAGAATGCTGTCTGTTGAAAAGATTGTTCATGCAATCTTGCACATACATTTGAACTGCTAGACTGATCTTTATCATGCAGAGATGGTTCAAGCTCAATTTGATTATTGAATCTTTCTTCAAAGAAATCCATGATAAAAAATTGTTTAGGTGAATTACAACCTTCATTGGCACTTATTTCCCAGTTTGACCAATAGTCTGGTGAAGGATGTCTGTCCAATAAATCCTGATCTCTGGGTATATGATAATCATTAACCCCAACACCACTCCCATAGTACCAATCCATGATCTAGTATCTGCACATGGTGTTAAACAAAATGAAAATTAACTTGTATAAAATGACATTCATGCATAATTTTTTATTATACATGCATCAAAAGTGTTTGGCTAACATTGAAAGCGGTATATTCCAACATGCCTCTATAATCTTTCTACAAGATAAGCATGTCAAAATGTCACAGGCTGAAGAAAACAACAACATTCAATGTCAAGATCCTCCGAGAGAACCAAATTTTCCAACTAAAACTCATAGATTAATGAAATCTCGAATAAAACTTCAAACAAAAACAAGGCAAAAAGAAAAGTATGCAGATCAGTATTTTGTTTTATCTGTTTCACTTTCATTTCCAATATCATTGAAAGCTCTAATTCCGACCCCCTTTCCTAATTTCTCATTGAAACACCACAAAACAACCCCATTTGAAAAAGAACATGAAACCACGGGAAAACAAGAAACCGACTCAACATTACACACAAAACAACCTCATTTAAAAAGAACATGAAACCACAGAAAAGCAAGAAACCGACTCAACAATACACACAGTAAACCACAGATTCTTAAAAAAATCCACAAAAGATTGGAAACAGTAATCATGATCCAAAATAGTAAAACACTTAAAAGGATGAAAAGAGCATACCCTATTGAGAAAACTGAATTTGCAATTGACGAAAACAAATTAGAGAATACTGTGACACCCAGAATGAACAGAAATTGAGATTGGGTCGACAGCAGTTAGATAATATGATGAGAGGCTGCTACTGCGAGATTGCAATGAGAAACTGTGAAAAGAGTCTAAAATAGAGAGAGGGGGAGAAAAAGGTTGCAACTTGAAAGGTTTGTTGCACTAGAAATGAGAGTCACCAAAGAACAGAGTGTAAATAAAAAGGCAAAGGAGAAGAAACATATACACGTCATGAATTTGTGGTTGAGAATGTTCTGGTCCCAAACATTTGTGGCTTAAATTGGTCCATCAAAAGCAGCACCCTCATTGGTACATGTGTCAGTACGAGGTTTCGTTTTAAGATTTTCGTGCTTCATGGCCATCGCACCATGTGGCATCTGATGCCATTAAGATGGAAACCATGTGCATTGCCTACTATTAGGCCCCTGTCATTGACTCTTCCTTACTTTCTATTAATTATATTTTAAATCAAAATCATGCTTAATTTTTTTTTTAATTGAACTTCATTTTTAAATTTGATACTTATCAATAAGAGAAAACTAGTAGCAGTAGTACTCCCCCACCATATAACTTTTTAATTCAATAATGTATTTTTTTTAAATACTCTTAATTAGACATTTGAGATGATTGATGTAAAATTCCTCTGTGGAATCCAAATATTTATCAAAGGCACTTTCAATTATTTTAAATTTAAATATTTTCAGAACAATAATATAAATAACTGAAAAGTTTGTTACTTCTAATTAATTTAACCAATTTTTTAAATTATGTGAATTAATTAAAATAATGAATTTGAGAATACATTTAACATATTTACTCGTAAGCCATAACTATAAAAAAATAAAATATTTTTTAAATTGATTTAATTCTAAAAATTCAATATGTTACCATATTATATAAATTGTTTAGATATGTTTTTGATGCGAATCATATAATAATACAGCATTAAGTAATGTCGGTATGAATAAATGTTAAACAATATGTGTTTGACATTTGCTAAGGACATGTACCAAAAATAATTGTATTATATTTCTTTTCTAATTTTAGAATTAGAAATTTTATGTTTTAAAAATTGGGTCGTACTTCTAGACTAAATTAGAAAATCTATGAACCGATTATATGAGGGTTCAAATAAATATAATACTAATATGAAGAAATACAGCCAATGAATTGAAAAAACTAATAAAAAAAAAGCAGTTAAAATGTTTTAAAAAACAATAAAAACTGACTGAACACTTATTTAAAGCGAGTCATATAAAATATTTAATATAACATCTTTTTTAGGTTTTCTTTTAAATGACTTAAAATATATAAAAATTTTCTAATAATGGTTAACTTATTAAATCATCATTAATAAATTTAACTTGACAAATATTTCGATATATTTGCTTTGATATACTTTAAATGTAAAAAAAAAAAAAAAAAATTTTAAAATTTTTTTTATTTTTAATTTTTTTTTTTTTTAAAATTTTTTTTTTTTTTTTTTTTTATTTTTTTTATTATATTTTAATTATTATAATG
>Ga0214542_1003438_pt1 | contig 32338 bp, 17 predicted proteins | sample CNSS1metaG_FD_160096 | JGI IMG/M metagenome (GOLD analysis project Ga0214542, IMG submission 160096) | Root nodule microbial communities from cowpea collected in UCLA plant growth center, Los Angeles, California, USA - CNSS1 | ecosystem: Host-associated > Plants > Roots > Nodule | place: USA...
AATTTAATTTTACCATATATAACTACCATTTTAGGAGTTCTAAGTAACTTACTTTAAAGCTTAAATTTTTAATTATTGGCGGCAGAAGATAAGGATAATAAAGATGACTTACTAAACCTTTAAATATAAGCTTTTAACTCTTAAATATTAGACCTCTGAAAGAGTTTTTCTTTTTTTATTATTCTAATATTGTTTCCGAAACTCATGTAAATTGTCTTCGTATGATAAAAGAAATAATAAAAAAAAAGATGGTGGTATTTTAAAGCCACGAATTGTTTAAAAAAAACAACATGTGGCTAGTAGTTTTAAATATTCAAAGAGTCTATTTAATCTTGTAAATTAAACTTTTTTGGTTGCGTGAATGATTCGTGGGCTATAAATTAAGATTTTTGTGTGGGGTTTAAGGTTAACTATTATTTATTTCTTCTCATTGAAGATAAGTTAACTATTATTTCATTAACCAGTTGAAGGCATCATCATTGTCCAATATATATAATAGAATGTAAATTGGAGGTGAACCAAACATGTTTGGCATAGTGCGAAGCACGTCCATTCTCCAATTTAAGAAAATTAAAAAAAAATCATAATAAGGAATGGAAAAAATGGCACATTTTGGTGCTATTGGTAGCTTCTAACTAATTGCTATGAAAAGTTGAATATAAAACCCAGAAGTCAATTTCCCACTTGAAGACCTTTGCAACTAGTTACCACTAAAATTAAGATCCCATGAAAAGGAAAATGATATGATAATTAAATAATAAATATCACAGGTAATTGAGAACCACCATGAAACACGATTCACTAATTAATGTCCTTTTGACTTGCTGAGAATAACATGATACAACTTATCTATTTTTTTATTTTGTAACTACCAAAAACTGTATAATAAATGAAAATATATTTGACTTTTAAAGACTTTCCTACAAAAATTATTGAAACTTGTTTCATCATTGAAATTCTTACATTGAGAAATGAATATGCGCATTCAACACATTCACTTTTTTAAGGAGGAAGGAATGGTTATCTCTACTCAGAGAAAGCTTATATACAAGCACTTATATTTATTTTATTCCAAATGAAAATTTAGGAGGGAAATTTACTATAAAATAATTATTTTATAATTTTAAAACATTATTAATTTCATTCCAACAAGTGGACCTCAAATAAAAAAAAATAGGGGTTTAAGCATTGATTTTCTTTTTCCAGGGTATATTTCATTCTTTCACAAACAAAATAATAAATATTCCCGAAAGGAATTCCCTCTTGAACGAAAATTATTAGGAATAATTCTTGTTAGTTTTTTTAACTCAAAATTTCAAGACATTAGATTTATGGAATTTTTTATATAGTGTTTAATTTTATATTTTTATCTAATATGAAACATTCATTTATTAACTTTTAGTTTATTTTAAATGTTTAATTAATTGTCATTAGTGAAATCTTACTTCCAGAATAGACTTTCTCACGTAGGTAGAAGTAAATAACATGAAAGAAAAAAAAAAAGTGTTAGCAATGAAAGAATAAAGAAAAGGTGGTGAAAGTGAGCACCTTTGTTTCATAGTAGAAGTGACATTGGTGAGAGAAAAAGCATGCAAAGAAAAACAAGTTTGTATTGTAGGTATTTTCGTTTGTTTTCACTGTCGGTTATGGGACATTTTTGGTTGGACCGGAGACATAAGTAGGTGGTTCAACCAACGTGTTTATCTATTATTAGCAAGCAACAACAAAGAACATTTATATATACTGATATGAGATATATCTGATGCCATTTTTGCCAATTTCATGTTACACCCTTCTCTCTTTCTTGAAAATTAATCCAAAACCATCACCACCTTGAACTCCTAGGCCCTTGTGATTATTCATTTCACATAATCATAATCAATTTGGCAACTCCTTTGTCATTGATGTCATCAGACAAAGAAGGCAATGATGAATCAGCAACATGGATTCTTGAGAGCATTCAGATTCAGCCCGTGGAGAGGTCTATAAGGGACGATGATGAAGAAGCATCCCTTAATGCAAGCCCGGTGCTAAAATCTCCCAGTGAAGGTTCTCTGAACAATGTGAGGAACAGGAATGCCAATCAGGGGAATGGGGGGAGGAAGATGGTGAGGGTAGAATCAGGAGCAGCAAGAGGGATTAAGGGTTTACGGTTTCTCGATAGAACGGTCACTGGGAAGGAAGCAGATGCATGGAGGTCCATTGAGAAGCGTTTTACTCAACATGCAGTTGATGGAAAACTCTCGAAAGACAAATTTGGAATCTGCATGGGTACATTTACCTCTTTTGTTTCATTGGGTTCGCAATACAACAAAACATGTTCCGTAAGGTTTTTGGTGCCATTTCTCTGTCAGAAATAGAGTTTGTCTGATGAAATTTAAATTGTGTTGCATAGGCATGGGAGCAGAATCAAAGGATTTTGCCGGGGAACTGTACGAGGCTTTGGCTAGGAGGAGGAAAATCAGTGCAGAAAATGGGATAACTTTGGCTGAAGCTAGAGTGTTCTGGGAGGACATGACTAGCAAAGATCTTGAATCAAGGCTTCAAGTGTTCTTTGACATGTAAAGAGCACACAAACACTCTATCTGTATTCCTTTTGCATGTTGCATTTTCATTTGAGTGGATTGGCATAAATGAATTCAGTTATTTTCAGGTGTGACAAGAATGGAGATGGTAGGCTATCAGAAGAGGAGGTTAAGGAGGTAAGCACTAAGACCACTCATTCTTCACATTATTTTTTTTGTTTTTCACTCTCTACTACTCTATGGAAACACATTCTAAATGTCGTTGTTTAAAAGGTTATAGTGTTGAGTGCCTCGGCAAATAAGCTAGGAAATCTCAAAACAAATGCTAGTGGGTATGCAGCTTTGATAATGGAAGAGCTTGACCCTGATCATAATGGATATATTGAGGTTAGACATGAACAAGTTCACACTGCTCTCTTATTTTCTTGAGTTCTGCGTAAACCTTCATCTTTTGCATTCTTTTGTTTCTTCTTTAAACAGATGTGGCAGCTAGAAACTCTGCTGAAGGAAATGGTTAGTTCTGAAGATGGCCCCAAAAAAATTAGTAATCCTAAAGCCATGAATTTGAGTAAAGCTATGATACCGAGCAAGTATAGGAGCCCCATGAGCAAATACGTATCTAAAATCACAGAATTTGCCTTAGATAAATGGAAAGTAATATGGGTTGTGGCACTATGGTTGGTCATAAACTTGGTGCTTTATATATGGAAGTTCAAACAATACAGACAAAAGGGTGCCTATGAAGTCATGGGTTATTGTGTCTGCTTTGCAAAGGGAGCTGCTGAGACTCTCAAGCTCAACATGGCTCTGATTGTCCTAACCATGTGCAGAAGAACACTTACGAAGCTAAGAGAATCGTTTCTAAGTCGAATAATCCCTTTTGATGACAATATAAACTTTCACAAGATGATTGCAGTAGCTGTAGTTATAGGTACTTTGATTCATGCAACGGTGCATTTCACTTGTGATTTTCCAAGATTAGTATCATACCCAAATGAGAAGTTCATGGCAATACTTGGGGATGGTTTTAACTATAAGCAGCCAGATTACATCTCCCTTGTTAAAAGCACTCCTGGTTTAACTGGAATTGTGATGGTCTTGCTCATGGCCTTTTCCTTCACTCTAGCCACACATTCTTTCAGAAAAAGTGTTGTCAAATTACCTGCGCCTTTGCATCGATTAGCTGGTTTCAATTCCTTTTGGTATGCGCATCATTTGCTTATTGTTGTTTACATATGCCTGGTCATACATGGCTACTATCTATTTCTCACCAAGGAATGGCAAAAGAAGACGGTATGTTTAGTTCTAACATTTTTCATTGCTCTAACTATCAGCACACTACACCTTTTCATTTCAATTTTCCAGAAGTATTCTCTCAAAATGCAGTTTCAACATATTTGCGCCAGTAAACTGATAGAAATTGTGGTTTATTTAGTGCTATAACATATATCATTGAACACTATCCACTCCTCATTTGTTGATGTATATATAGATACTTGGTATTCTGACACGACAACTCAAACTGCATGTCCAGTTTTACATCATTGAATTTTGATAGGCCACAATCTGAAAGTGTTTATAAATCAGTTCACAGTATGTTTGATTAATGCAGACTTGGATGTACCTTGTAATTCCCATTTCACTCTATGCTTTTGAGAGAATCCACCCATTTTTTAAAGGTAAAGATCACCGAGTAAACATCATAAAGGTATGTGTCAAAAATTTCTCCATTGTTCTTCATGCTGAAGGATAAAAATGATTTTGTCCCTTGGAAATTTCAGGCAATAGTATACACAGGAAACGTCCTAGCACTATACATGACCAAACCCCAAGGATTCAAGTATAAAAGTGGAATGTATATTTTCATCAAGTGTCCAGATATATCCAGTTTTGAATGGTGATTACCAATACTATTGGATAACAGTGACCATAGAAAATATTTTTCTGCAAAAAATTACTCAGATTGACTCTTGTTACAGGCATCCTTTCTCCATCACATCAGCACCCGGAGATGAGTACTTGAGCGTCCATGTACGAACCTTGGGAGATTGGACTACAGAGCTTAAGAACAAATTTACAAAGGTGGTTTTTAGTCTGAACTGTGAACTCAAACCTATGTGTTTAATTATTGAAAGGGTCACAGAAATGCAGTAATTATTGAAAATCTTGTTTTACTAATACTCAGAAATGCAGGTTTGTGAGCCTCACACTGCACAAACAAGAAGGGGAAGCCTTATGAGGATGGAAACTAGAGCACCGAGTTCGGGCTTTCCTCAAAAACAAAGGTGAATAGCAACTCTTTGTTCTTAGCTTATCAAAATAATATTAATACTATCTACTGTTTCCAGCATTAGATATCCAAAGATCCTCGTCAAAGGACCCTACGGAGCCCCAGCACAAAGCTATAAGAACTATGATGTCCTCTTGCTCATAGGTCTCGGAATTGGTGCCACTCCAATGATCAGTATTCTAAAAGATATGTTGAACCACATAAAGTTAGGAACCCCTGTAGAAGTGAGTGATAAGGTTACATATACTTATTTGGTTGACTTGGCAGCATGTCTGTATTTGAATTTAATAGGCATGTATTTTTGTTGTTTGTGTTTTATACATTAGTTCCAATTCAAGGGGTTAACATAACAGGGAACCTATATGCAGGACTCAATCCATGCAAATCACTCAGATGAAGCTAAGAAAGGTCCTGAAAGAGCATACTTTTATTGGGTAACAAGAGAGCAGTCATCATTTGATTGGTTTAAAGGTGTCATGGATGATATTGCAGATTATGACCGCGATGTGAGATTCAGGACTAAACTCATAACTATTTCCTGGTTCTGTTCCCTCCATTTACATAATATATTTCACTGTTAGTAACTTTTTAGCCTGTTTAAATGATGCAGGGTATTATAGAAATGCACAACTATTTGACTAGTGTCTATGAGGAGGGTGATGCCAGGTCTGCACTTATTGCCATGATTCAGAAGTTGCAACATGCTAAGAATGGAGTTGATGTAGTTTCAGAAAGCCGGGTATTGATTTACCACTCATTTAGAGTAAAGACAAAACTTAGATATAATGTTACAGTAGGTGTTGTTGGTTCTAGATTCTAATTAGAATTGAAGTTTTATCTCAAGTTATACATATTACTAAATTGTCATCGTATGTTATCCTAAATCTCATTGGAGAGCAACATTTACAAACACCTATAGAATTGTATCTAAGTTTTACTCTGTAAAAGCTTTGCACCATTCAGCCAAATCTTAAGCTTTTTGTGATGTTATCATTTTGTCAGATAAGAACGCATTTTGCAAGACCAAACTGGAAAAAAGAGTTCTCAAAATTAGCAAACACGCATCAAACTTCTCGGATAGGTAACAAAATGATGATGCTTTTTGTGAAATTCTACAACAAAATCAATGCAAGAAATGAAAAGGGTATCTGCTGTTTTCTTGATGCAGGTGTATTCTACTGTGGAAGTCCTACTCTTACAAAGGTATTGAAGAACCTTTGTCAAGAGTTCAGCCTAAACACATCTACCCGATTTCAGTTTCACAAGGAGAACTTCTAAAGGAAAACTTCACACAGCATCAGAACTGAATTAGGCAATTGGCTTCATCAAACATTAGAAGATTATACAGGCTGTAGAGTGAAATTGGATTCAAACTTTTGTAAGTTTCTTGTATGTACTTAGATGTAAAATTTGTGTTGGTTTTACTTAGTTGTTTGTAGTGTTGGTATCTTATTTTCAACCTTTATGTCCACCTTTCTTAGTCTCTTCCAAATTTTTCATGCGCAAAAAATTTGGTGTTCATCAACCTACCAGAGAACTTTTGGTAAATAAAACACGAAAGCTATGAATGAAAATCGGATAAAGGAATGGTAAAGAAGTAGATTCTAGTTCATTCAAGATTAACCCAGAATTAATGATTATCAATGTCATATTTTGCTATTTACTTCCGAGAACTATGGTACAAAAGTTAAAGAAAGAATATTAATTAATGATAGAGAGTCTCACAATAAAAGATCATCTTATGTGCTATGAAACTTTCTGCATGCCTTAAAACTAATTTAGTAAAAGTTGAAAATCAATTTTTGAAAAAACTAATAGAACTGGATATTAACTAATGTCAATAATAAGGTAATGTTCCAACACATTCTCTCAGGATATGTCCAACATAGATATTTGTGATGACAAAGATCAAATGTGTAATGGTGTGAAATCTTAAACATAGGCCATAATGTCTCACATTTTCTCTTGCCATCATGTGATCATTCTCAGCTGCCACACAAGGAATACAAAACAATTGCATTCATGGGTTTCACAGAAAAAAGATCATAAAATCTAGTAGGGCAAGCATCACAAATAAAACACCAACCTTCTCTCATCTTTGCTTGAAGTTCACCGAGGGTAGGCTCAATTAATTCCCAGCCTTCTGGTTATTGAACAATATTTGTCTTAACTTCTGTCATTTTGTGTCTACTAAAGGAACTTATTATGACATCTAAGGGTTAATTTCCTCATTCTACAAGCATTTGAATAGAAGGAACATGAATTAAACAGAAAAAAGAAGAAGAAAAAATATAGAATTTGAAACTGGTTATCATAAAAAGGGGTAAACAGAGATATATACACAAACTTTCAATAAAAAACAACTGTTAGTTGTAAATACAAGCACACCTACACCTACAGAAGAACTGAACACAGAAACTGATTCTCAGTACCAAGGAAGACACCGCAGAGCAAAACAAACTTTAAAGACTATCAATTGCTTGGTAAATATTGGGAAAGGAGGACCCACTCTCACCCAAAAGTGAAGAAGGGAAAAAACACAACCATCTGGTGGGCATGTCCCACCTTAAACCCACCAGAAAAAAAGGACATGTGAGTTAAATTGCATTTGGAAAATAAGTTGAAAGTTAACAACCATGCAGTAGGACAGATTGGGAAAGCTAGCAATAAAGTTTCCCTTAAACGTACATTTGACAATAACCAAATCAAAACTCTAATTTCACAGGAATATTCTTTGAATAAGGCACTTCAAACAAACAAAAAAAGGAAATAAAAATAAAACTAAACAAACATAAAACAAGAAACTCTTCTCTAAGAAAATACTTGACTTAATCGCATTGGAAAGACCATGACAAGATCTGCAAAGAAATTCAACCAAATAGAGTGGCAAGAGTTCATACAATAAAGAGATGTCCTTAAACATAAATGGTCTGAACTAAAATCATCCCAGTCTCAGAATAGATTAGCACACTTCAAATGCAAAGAAAAAGATGTATAAAGAAAATAGCCAAACCTAGGCTTTAAACTCAACAACCCTAACAATCAGCAGTGAGAAGACTGCAGCCACAACACATTAAATGAGATCATTAAGTAATGATATTTTTACAAGTAATTATGATTATTTTACCCTTATAAGTAATGTCAAATAAATGTACTGTGTATCAAAGTATGGCCACAAGATTATCTAACATGTACTGCAAAAGAATCACACAGGTCAAAGTCTCCACAATTACCCTCTATTGCATCTTCTTTTTAACATCAGCTGAAAATAACTCTGGCTACTTACAATTAACAAATAAACAAAAATGAAATTCAGTTTTAATATCATTTTAGACTGGAGTCAAATTCAAACCTTGTTCATTCTTGACACTAGAAGGAAGGTAAAATTAAAGAACATAAAAATAATCATGTATCAAAAGATAAAAAATAGCACAGTAAAAAGTAAGTTTTTTAAACAGTACACCCAACTCATTCTCAAAATTAAGATGTACTTAAATCTTCAGCTTCACCCAGAACAAAAATATTCGTCTCACAACAAAATTGATGAATAAACTAAGACTTGATGAAAGAACAAGGGTGGCATACCTCAGATATAGGTTAGATAACAGCACCTGAGAGGAAAAAATAAAACAAGTCGATCAAAAAAGCTAGCTTCAGACGAAGACAAGCATGTTAACAAATTCAGACATAAGTTTGCAAAGTTTTGTGTGTGTGAAAATGTTACACAAGTATTAGGATAAAAGATTATTGTATAAGAGTTAGCTTCAATATTTTAAAAATAAGTGAAAGATGCTAAGTTTGGCGGGAAATAAAGAGTGAAACTGATCTAGATTTTATGCCGTAAAGAAAACAAAAATAAAATATCTAATTAAGGTTTGTACAACATTCTAGTACACTAATAATTATTTTATCTATGACAATTTATCTTGCAAATAATTATAAAGATTATTTTTTTAATTAATCAATAAGAAATAATTACACTAATATCTTAAAGATAATAAACAAATATTTATCTTCACTTTTAAAATAAAAATTGCTTAAATTCAATTTTTCAAATTACTATGGAAATATCTTTAATACAATATATATATATATATATAAATGATATTACACTCATCATTTTGTCTTTCTCTTCTTTTATCTTATTGAATTTTGAGATGTTAGTATGTTTTGTTTAGGTCATGTGCAAAGACAAAAAAACAAATTAGTACTTATACAAAAAGATAAAACAAATTAGAACATGGACATCAAAAATACAAATTAGATATATACCAAGTTGTACCAAGAACCTACAGAGATTTGATTTGCTTTTAGTGTATACCTATTGTTATACTGCAATCCAACGGATACATTTATTCTAAATTGTTGTTGATTGCTGTATCATATAATTGAATAACTTTAGAATATAACTAATATGAACACTATGTCTAAGGCTTAAATTATATTATTATAAAATAAAAAATTATAACATCTGAAATTGATTATTTGATATTATTATTTTTAATTATTTAATTAAAATTTGTCAAAAATATTTAATATTCTAAAAAAGAATTTTAGAAGTTTGAATTTAATAAATTAGATCCAATGCATTTTACAAGGATCAATCCCAATTAAACTTTAGAACATGGAAACGTATTCATGTAGGTGTTCTGAAGTGTATCAGGGTAAAACAATTTTTGAAGCTCAAAACTCTCGAGATACTTTGTAATCAAATCCATTCTACAAATGATAGTTTTTAATTAGAAATAGTTCTAGATAATTCAGACAGTCATCCTACTACGATGATGCACACTTTTGTATGTAATATATAAGAAAGATAATTTATTTCACATTATTATTTTTCTCCATATGTTTACTATGTTGTAACAATAAAACTCATGGTAACATATACTATACCAACAGATTAACTTGTTTCCATTTATTGTATATTTATCAAATCTTAAGCGACTTTTATATTCATCATAAGTATCATTATGTATCATCAAAACTTAGAAGTTTATTAGAGAAAAGGAGATAGGAGAGGAGTATAAGAAAGAGATAAAATACAAAGTATATAACGAGACAAAAGAAAGAAAAGACACAGAGTATTACAACACGGAAGGAAACGTTATTGTTATACGAGGAAGAGGAATCCTATGTCTAAAATAAAACAAAAAAGAAGAAAAGAAAGTTCAACTTTCGAATCAAGTTAAACAAAATATGATAACAAAAAAAAAATACAATATATAAACTAGTATAATAATTATTATAATTGAATGGGAAAATATAAATAGCATTGTTTATATACAAGAAAATAATTTTGAATTTTTGTATATAACAAAAAAAACATTGTGAATTTCGAGAGCGAGATTTCAAAATAACTCTTATCCAAATTCGCATGTGCAACCTATCGGTTTCCCTCTGCATGTTAGCGTTTTCCACATTAGCGATGCCACGTTAACACGAATGATCAGCGTCATCTTAACGATTGACAGTGTATAGCTATTTTCTGTGCTGTAAATGTGGTGTAATCCATACTCAAAAATGGCACTTACCTTTTCACTCCCTCAAAAAAGTTACAACTTCAACAAAAAGCTGATTTACCACATGCCCATCGACGCTCTCATTTGCGTACACAATGAGAAATTCGAGACTGATGAATGAAGAACACCGGTACACATTAAATGGACTTAAAAGAGAAAACAGGTTGGGACCATATCATATCGATACAAACATGCACAAATTTCCCGTTTGAAAGTTTCCATGTAAATTCAGAATAATGGTCAGAACATATATTTATACGTTCGATAACCGAACTAATGACAAAACAAACAACAACAACAACTTTTAATATGGTTGAAAAACAATAACATTTAACATTTAGAAATAAATGACATCACGGTTCATTACAATGTCTTGGTATCATCATGTACCCACAGGATTCGTACCAGAATGAAAGTATCGAGCTATGATCATTCTTTCACATGGTGCAACAACAACAACCAAAGATCCTACGTACAAGACTAAGCACTGCTCTCTCTTGCTAACTGGTACATTCCAGAATGATTAATTCATTTCCTAAGAATATTAAGTTTGGAGATTAATTCTCTTAAGAAAGAGTTATTAACATGCGGATGAAAATGGAACAATAAAACTAGAGCTACTTGGGTGGTGGGGTGGTGCAGTCTTCATCGGTTCTGGTGGTAGTGAGCGGAAAGAGATCAAGGGTCTTGAGGGGTCGAGAAGAAGAAGTGCAACATGAAGATGAAGATGCTTGGTTGTTAACATTCATAGGTGTACTCCAACCATTGTTGTAGAAGGTCACCCCTTCCCTCCATGCGCAATTCAATGCCTGTTCAGATGTGTTCACAGATCCTCCTGCTCCCTGAACATAAAAAGAAACAAAAAAGTTAACAATATGGTTTAATTAATATTTTCCCTGACTCCACTTATAACTCAAACTTAGATCATGTTCTTTTTGAGATGAATCCGATACTTCTTCCCCAGAAAACCGATCCTAATGCATGTCTGTCTTTTTGTGCATTTACATCGCTGATTTTAACTGCAGACACATAGGTTCCTTAAATAAACATGAATCGGTGAGAAATACCTCGAGTTGATCGAAAACATTTATTTAGCCCTCACTTTGTAGGAGATGGCAAGCCAGAAACTGGCATGCATGATGTTGTTAGAGAGAAATATGAAAGATCAGTGAGAAAATGTACATGCATGGTGGGGAAAAGAAGATTACCTGAAAGAGAAAGGTGGGAGGGTTATAAAAGGGAAAATCCGGGGTTGAAGAACAAGGGGAATAAGCAGCAGCAGCAGCAGCAAAATAGTGGTTAGTGATATCTGGATTGAGATGGCAATGATGGAGTTGTTGTTGTTGCTGTAGCTGCAGTTGCTTGGTGAGTTTCCTTCTGAGCTTTTGTCTATCCCTAGCCTTGTGGTTCTGAAACCAGTAGAACACATTCTTTCCTTCTATTCTGCCATAGAAAGAAAGGTGTGTGGTAATTTGCTGAATTTGTGAGGCACTAGGAGTTCTAATGCCACTCCTGTAGAGCTCCTCTAAGATCATGAGTTGTTCCGTGGTAGGGCTCCATCTTGAAGAACCTGAACCTGAACCTGAACCTGAGCCTGCTGGAGACATTTTTTTTCTTTCTCTCTTTGATGAGTTTCTTGAGACAGGAGAGGGATGTATAAATAGAGGGACAGAGAGAAAGATACAGTAAAGAGGAGAGAAAGAGACAAAAAGGAAAGAGTGGTGAATTAGATGGGTAAAAAGTACTATAGTCTCATGCTCATGTTCCTTTTAGAGGAGCATTCAAGTGAGCCTTCAACCCATGCAGAGAGAGAGTGGGTGTGTTTGTGAAAACAGATGAGTGAAACTCATTCTCCCTGTGTCACTCATCATCACCTTATTATTAACATTTTTTTTAACAGAATCAACACATTCTTCCCAAGTAAGGCTAATTCAGTACTATATATGAACACTCTTATCTTCGACACAAATTGCCCCTTCTATGCCCCTTCTAATTAACCACCTCTAATTCTCCTGCTATCCTCTTTTAACACTGTTCTTCTAGCCTCTTATTACTGTGCATAAACAAATTTAACTGTCTTTGGAAAAATCACACACACAATGTTATATCTGTCTCATCTCCCTTCACATGTGTATTTTCATCTATTCTAGGATTCTGTGAAAATACTAATTTCTTCATCTCTACATTTTTTTACAACAAATGCAACAACCAACTAATCTTATGGTTATACATATAATAATTACATCCATCAATACACTGCTTTTCCATAAATACACATGTTTCAACTCTCACTTGTAATTGAATATCTTAATAAACTTCAATGTTTTGCTCGGAAATAAACTTTTAACCCCTTTTATTATGGCCAAAGTATTTTGCAACTGGATGGCCCAAATAGTTATGTATGATATCTAGATTGAAAAAAAAAATGTTTGTGGTCCCATTTTTGTAGGAAAATATTGATAATTTGGTCTTTTTATTCTTATTTATCTCAATTTGGTCTCTTTTGAAAAATTTGATGCAATTAAATTTTTTTACGTTAGTTCATTTTTTTTTAATTTAAAACAAAAAGAAAATTTGTCAAACTCACAATGTTCTACATAGCATGATGTGGCAGTGACAGTATCATGTGTCACTGTTACACCAAGTGTCATTTTCTTATTCTCAATTTGATCTTGTATTCTTATTTTGTCTCAATTTAGTCTCAATTTTTGTAAAAAAATGAATCAATTTTGTCCCTTTCCAAATTGAAACCAAATTTATATTTCTATTAAATATTTTTAATAAGATTAATTTTGTTAAAATTTATTTTTTACATTTAACTTTATTTAAAATTGTTTTAAAGTTGTTAATAGAAAATAAGGATAATAGAAAAAAAATTCAAGTAATTGTATTGATATTTTATTATATCATACTTTAATATTGTTTTTTTATTTGAATTTATATTTCAAATAATTGTATATTTTTATAATGTGTAAAGTTCAATAATTCATATACAAATGTTTGGGTTGGTGTAAAAATAACAATTATATAAATTCAAACGTAAAACTTTAAAATAATTTTAAACAATTTATATAACAATTTAAAACAAATAAATTTAAATTTTGAAAACAATTTTAAATAAAATTAAATATGTAATACAAATTTAAATAAACTTACTTTTGTTAAAGATATATAATAAAAATATCAATTTGAATAAAAATATCAAATTTAATTAAAATATTTGTCTAGTATTTATATAAAAATTAATTTTTTTTTTCAATTTGGAAGTGACGAAATTGTTCAATTTCTACAAAAAAATTAGAAGTAAATTAAGACAAAATAAGAATACATGACTAAATCGAGAATGAGAAAATGACACCTGGTGGCCAATTTTTAATATTTTTAAAAGATTTAGAAAAATAAAAATAAAATAAAATAAATCAGGAACATGACATGTGATCAACTTTAGAAGAGGATCACCAGGATATTTAACACCATGAGACATGAGTTCAACCCACACATAAGAAATTAACATCACCCTTAACCCGAAACCTTAAGGCAATGGGTGGGTTTATGGGCGTTGATCATTATATAGTGCTCAACTTTCTCATATTTATTCAACGTGTGACTTAAACTCACACTTGAATTTCCAACCACTTTGATGACTTGTTTTCTGTGAAAGAGATTAAATGTGATATGTGTTCAATTTTCTTAGGTCCAAGTCGATTACTAAGACGAACCAGTGATTCTAATATATTTTCTTTTTCTTTTTGAAGGATTGAGTCGGTAGAAATTAAATGTAACACGAGTTCAAGTCACATAAAGAAGGTGACATTGCTTTTAATACAAAATCTCAAAACAAAATGTTTATGAATATTTTTTCTTATCATTTGTGCCGATGTAGAACTAGGACTTATTCCGAACAAACTTTTGTCTTGATATCAAAGAGAGTTGTGTTTTATGGTTAAAAGCGTATATGAGTTGTTGATTAAGGTAGAATAATGTAACAGTGGTTTGATGATATTAATGTGGTTTGAAATGTGTAGTAAGGAAAAATATATATATTTATGATATGAAGACAGTGTTAGGGACAGGGGTACCAAAGGTGAGACTTGGCAAAATGGCAAGTCACTGAAGTGGGGTCTCCTATTGTGTGCATATGCATGCTTCGTCCTTAGTGCTGACATTTTGAAAACGCAAGCATGCAACAGTTATGACTCCATAAATGCATGTTTCAGAGTGTCCAATGCCTTGTCCCATTTTGGTCTCAGAAGGTGACTTGTCATCTCTGTCAACATTCCTCTCCATCTCCACCGTCCATTTTCCATTCCCTCTCGTCACCATTCTCTCTCCGCATAAACCAAGTCAACCACAAAACTCATCATCATCTTCTTCTTCTTCTTCCTCTTCTTCTTTCACCATGATAGATACTTCATTACGTATTTCGTTACTTGTGCTACAGAGTTGTTGTGTACTACTATTGTGTTGTGAAATGTCAATGCTTTTTAATTTATTACTATTCCATATCTTGGCTCAACTTACACAGTCTTATGGCTTTAAATCAACATGATGAATCAATGTGGGCCATTAAATCTTTCATGAATTTTGAAAATGATTGATCAGGCAAAAGTCTGTACTTGTCCGTTTCTCATTTTCTTTATGAGTTTCTTCGGTTATCAGATTCCAAACCTTTTCCCAATCCATAGTTTTACCCTTTATTACATGCATCTTCTTCATATAGTCTTTTCCTTTTCTTCTTATGCAATGTCACTTCTAATCATTTCTTATCTCATGCAACCACTTTACAATTACTTTTCTAATGTCATTATCAACTAACTTTCATTGCAACTGGATACTAATAATTTAATGCTCAAAGGACAATCATATTTTATATGATATTCGAAAGGTTTTTAATTTCATATGACACTATCTCACTATTTTTTTTATCAGTTAATATTAATTAAGAATTTTTTATCGATATCAACGGTCTTTCCATTTCATTAACTTAAAACTAATAAAATAAAACATTTTATCATGGTATTCAGATAATCGAATGTATAAAATATATTAATAAAGTTTAAAAAAAAAATATGATTATAAAAATATAACACTTATATCCTCAAACTAGACCAACAAACAAAAACTAATCACTATTAAAGTTCTCTGAGACCTTTCACTGCTCTAACTAATGGCTCCTCATCACAAAAGAAAGAGATGAGCAAACACAAAACAAACAATAGGGTAAGCTGGTGTATAGAAAAATTTATTCTAAAATAGTAAATATTGTCAATTTCATGTCAACATATAGATAAAATAGATATATGTATATGCACACAAAACAATTAACACTAAACTCAATTATCCAAATACATGTCCTTGACCCTTGAGGCGTGTACCTGTGATGGTTCTTAGACTATGTAGAGTGTAGCCTCAAGTGATTATCACCTAACCACACACAAGGTCCCTTTAGCGCCTAGGACCCAAACAAATCCAAAGACTAAGATCTCTTACGACTCTCACCACATAACTCAGTATACTCTATTTGAGTGTGGATGATTATTAGAGTTCAGGATACCCCTTTACTGACATCTCTTATGTCAAGGCATACACTAAGATTACCATCACAAAGAATTTCTCTTGAAACTCCTTAAACTCCATTATATCACGGCATACACTAAGATTATCATCACCTCAATTAATAATAAACAACATTATAAACACACATCAGCTCTATAATATATCTATATCAAGCAGTCAAAGAATAAAACAAGGCCAACATATAAACTAGCGCTCAAAGGTGACGCTCAGTGCCACACTTCTCACAAAAAAGGTGGTGTTCAATGACACCTCTGACGTTCAGCGCCATTCTACTCACAAAAAGGCAACGCTAATCAAAAATTTCTACCACTCGACGTTCTCAAGCTAAAATGCTCCAGACCTGCATTACAAGGATGACATTTCATGATGCCCTACTACCACTCAGTGCCATAACATTCGCAAATTTCAGCGTTCAACGGTACAAACTAGAGCTAGGGCTCAATGGCCTGGAGCTTAATCGCTCCCAGACCTGCACAATGAAGATGGAGCTCAACGCTAGTCTTCTACTGCTCAACGTTATGTCAGAAACCAAAAAATGCACTCTATGATATGAAGGAAGTTAGACATGTTTAATTGATCAATTTAGTGGCCCTATCGTAGTACTTTGGTCCAAAAAAAATTTTAAAACATTGAGGCTTGTACCAAATTACTCAATTACTCAAATTCCAATTCTCTCAAACATCACAAGATCAATCCAAACAAGCACAACCATTCTAATATGCAACTTTCAACCAAATCATACAAGATCACCTTAACAATACACATCAAACCAAATTTATCAAAATAGTCAATTTATCCCTAATTAATCTAACAACAACATGCATCCATCAAATAGCAAACACACCACAAAACAAGTCAAGACTAGCTTCCCTTACCTGACCAAGCAGCTCACAAGACTTTAACCAATGAAACCCCTCTCAACTTATAGGATGTTCTATCTACACATAGAAATATTACAAGAATGACCAGGACATACCGTTATGGTAACTGATCAACAAAGACTCATATTGATAACTAAAAAGGTGCATGCAAGTGAAAGAAAACTCACATGCAACTGTTAACAGAAAAAGACCAAGAAAAATGACTAAAACTCAACTTACACGAACGGAGAAATTGATCAATCCAAATTGAAAAACGCGCCGCGAGGACCACTCTTACGGTCTCGGATATTCAATCAGACAATAAAGGGATGAGAACTCCTAAAGAGAAGTCGAAAAACTTTAGAAAAGTAGTTTATAGAGATGTTGTGTTTTAAGATGATGAAAGTCATTTATAACAAAATTATTTATACTAAAATCTTTTAATATAAAAATAATTGAATCTCACTACTTTAAAGTCACTATCAATTCTAAAATGTCATTTTCTCGGTCTTTACATTAACACATTTTCGATTTATTTTTCTTGTTAATATCAACATATATTATTCTTTTGTCAAAAATTGATTTTCTTGTTAATATCAACATATATTATTTTCATAATATTGTCTATTATCATCATAAATAAGGATTTTTTTTTCAACTAATCGTGTGAGGTTATCTTTCAGCTTTTGTATGAAATACAACATTTTATCAACGTCACTTTGACTAATGTTGGTCGAAATTTATATGAATATTTTTTTATTGACCTTGTTGAAATCGTTTATTTGTGGATATATAAATTAAAACTTGTTGAAGTAATATTTTTATTTTTTTTATCAGATGTTTATTGAAATATTTTATTTAAAAATAAAATAAATATATTTATCCGAATTGAAAGTTTTAAAAGTTAAATGATATTGAATGAAAGGTATTCAAAAGAATGTTTTTGAACTTCCTTAAATATTGTAAAATTTTCTAAATTTTTTTCTTTTTCGTGTACATAAATGTATTTAGCATTCTTTCTTTTATCTTCTGAGATCAATTTCTAATGTCAGAACTATGAAAGTCTCTTTTCATGTTCATCACTGTATCTGGCAATATATATTTTTTTAATCTTGTGAGAACAATGTCTGAATAAGTAAAAGCTCTGTAAGGGTTCATATGGGTAAAAAAATTAAGAAGTAAATATTAGTGATACAAACTAATTAAAATCTATGTAAGTAAAAATACAATGATTTTTTTTTCTGCGTGAAAATAGAAGGATCTAAAATTTATAGAGACAGATAACCAAAATTCAAGTGAATGAGAATTATATGACTTATAAATATTATTTTTAGCTTAACATTGGCCTATTTTCCGTGTATTCTTTTAACTTTTGTTATTTAATTTTGTAGAATTACGTATTTAATAGATCTATTTTTACTAATAATTGTACAAAATGACAAATTTTCTCATCTCATATAATAGGGCTAAATATGTTTTTGTCCCTTAACTTTAAGTGAATTTTAGAATTAATTTAATTCGAAATTTTGGACTAATTTAGTCATTTATCTCTCAAAATACGTGGATTTAATCATTTTAATCAAATTTTGTTAGGTTTATTTGATATTTTGTGCTTCCATGGATCCTTCATTAATTCCAGGTACACAATTTTTAACTCATACTTGAATATGATTTGAATATATTGTATTATTGTATCTTTTATATATATATATATATATATATCTATATATATATATATATATATATATTTTATTCCTATCAATTGGTATTAGAGCTATAAAATACAAAATATAATTATTCTTTTGAAAAGTGTATCATAATTTTCATAACTGTTCATTCTTACAAGAGACCTTAACTTTTGATTGCATTCAAAATTTGATTAAAGAGTTTAATTATTTATTAATTATTGGTCTGATGTGGTTTAATTAATATTATAAAAGCACCAAATTCGAATCCTAATTAGGAGTAGAATCCTTTCTGGAATTTCATGATCTGTGCTCGTGAGGTTTGTTATTGTTTAAAACCTAATATATCAATGTTAATTGGTTTTTGGATAAATCAAGATTCAAAATCAAAGCCCCTGGTTTCTCTCGTTTCACCACCAACCAATTTCATTTTCTCTTTCGCAATAAATGTTTGACACTACATCACGACACTGAATCACGACACGACATCACGACGCTGCATCAGAGGTGCTCACGGTGCTCGATCAGCGTGGTGGTGGTCTGCGTTATGCGCAGCAGCGGTGAACGTTATTTTCATCGCGGAGGTTCGCGGTAGTGCAAACGGTGGTTGTTTTTGTCGTGGAGGTTCGCGACAGTGCGCAACAATGGTGGGTTTTGATGCTGGATCTGTGTGGTGGTTCGCTGTGGATGATGGTCACTTTTTGGTGGCATAAGTTTCGCACCCTAATGGCCCACGTGCACCAGATTTACATACATCACTTTTTGAATCTTTTAAAACAATAACTATTGTGCATCAGTATGTGCACCAAATTAATTAATAATAATAACAATTAATAAAATAATTTTATTTAATAATAATAAAAAAATAATAAAAATTAAATTAATAATAATAACAATTATTATGATTTCATGTATTATATAATTTATTATATTTTTGTTATTCATGATATAATTTTATATAATTGTTAGCTCACCTATCGTGGATAGAATTGTATGAAATTTTGTGGGAATGATATAATTTAATTATTTTATTAATTAATTTGATATTACATTAATATTAATTATACCCTATCGATATTTTATTATTAATGTATTTTATTTTTCTTGATACAATGTATTTTTTGAATTTTATTATGTTAATTATTTGTCTTGTACCCTATCGGTATTAGATTTCTTTTGACATGAGATGTGCATTGTATTTTATTATATTTCTTATTTATTATGATTTGGGACCCTTAGGCGGGATCATAGTGAATGAGAAATAATTAGGTATTATAGGCATATTTTGTTGTGTATTCATAAATATTTATTTTGTTTATTTACACAATAAGTGTGTATTAAATGTTTCTTTGTTATTTTGATATCAGCTTTTTTGCCTATGTCATTGACTTCGATCAAAACTTTAAATAGGACAAATTTTGAGGACCAGAAAGAATCTTTGGATTTGTATCTAGCAATTACCAACATGGATTTTTCCTTGAGAGAAGTATAACCTTCAGCTCTTACGCCTGAGTCCACTAGTGTCCAGAGAGCTTCTCGTGAAAAATGAGAACACTTGAACAGGGTGTGCCTAATGGTGATGAGATATACCATGGAGAATTCTATTCGACAGAGCATTCCGGATAATGACAATGCTAAGGATTTTATGATATCAGTTGGTGAGAAGTTTAAGACTTTTGACAAAGCTCAAAATGGTCAATATATGTTACTTCTTGAGAAGACCAAATATGATGGTGTCAGTGGTGTTCGTGAGCATATGAAGCTTGTGCACTATTATAATAAACTCAAATCTCTAAAGGTAGAGCTTGGCGATAGTTACTTGATTTGGCAGGTTATGGAATCTCTTCCTTCTCAATTTCATGTGTTGAAGACTTCTTACAACACTCAAAAGGAGGAATGGACAATTGATGAAATGATAGCTATTATTTCTCAAGAGGAAGCACCGATTAAAAAGACCAAGTCTCATAGTGTGCAGTTCACAACTACTACTTCCAGCACTAAACTTGTGACAAAGGGATTCAAAGGTAAATCTCGTCCTGAAAAGGGGAACACGGGAAAAGCATCAGTGGTTTTGGAGCCTAAGAATAAGTATTTCAAGGGGAATTGTGCCTATTGTAAGAAATTTGGGCACAAGCTAGATGACTGTCATATTCTTAAAAAGAAGAATGCTGATAAGGAAGGTATACTCTTATATGCTCTAGCTTGTTTTGAATCTAATGTTATTGATGTTTCTCCCAATTCTTGGTGGTTAGACTCGGGTGCCACTATTCATGTTGTGAATTCTTTACAAGGGTTCACAAGTTTGAGAAAACCAAGTGATGTCGAGTCCAAGATTATCATGGGAGATGGAGTTAGAGCACCAGTTGAAGACATAGGAGTAGTTTCTTTAAATTTACCTTCTAGACATGTTTTGTTATTAAAAGACGTTGTTTATGTACCTTTTATAAGAAGGAATTTGATTTCAGTTTCAATTTTGGATAAATGTGGCAACACTTTTGAATTTGGCAATGGTAAACTTGTTGTTTATTTCAATTCAATTATTGTTAGCTTAGGAGTTTTATATGATGGACTTTACATGCCGAATATGAATGACATGTTTGTTAATTATGTTATTCGACGTGAGCATAGTAGAGTTGATGAAAATTCCTCTATGTTGTGGCATAGACGTCTGGAACATATTTCTAGACCTCGGATTGAGAGGTTGATTAAAAAGGGTGTTCTGCATGATCTGGATTTTTTTGATTTTGATACTTGTGTTGATTGTGTTAAGGGCAAGCTTACCGCAAAAGTAAGAAATACAGGAGCAAACATGAGTGACAATGTGTTTGAGCTTATTCATACTGATATATGTGAACCTATCACACTCACTTCCATGGGGGGATATAGGTATTTTATCACGTTTATAGATGATTATTCCCGATTTGGATGGATAGATCTTCTACAGGAAAAATCAAGTTCCTTGGATGCTTTTAAGTCTTTCAAAGCTACTATTGAGTTGAAAACAGGAAAAAAGATAAAATGTGTAAGGTCTGACAAAGGTAGATAGTATTATGACAGATATGATGAAACTGGAAGAAATCCTAGACCTTTCGCTATATTTCTTGATGAATGTGGTATTGAAGTTTAGTATACTATGTCGGATACTCCTCAGCAAAATGGAGTTGCAGAAAAGAGGAATCACACTCTTTTAGAGATGGTGAGATGTATGTTGAGTCATTCCTCTTTACCAGATTTCCTTTAGAGAGATGCTTTAAGAACTGTTGTGTATATTCTTAATCAAGTACCTAACAAGTCTGTTTCAAAGACTCCTTATGAACTCATGTCTAGGAAGAAGCCAAGTTTGAGACATTTCCATGTGTGGGGTTGTAAGGCAGAGGTGAGGCCTTACAATCCTCAGTTAAAAAAACTTGATCTCCAGACTGTCAGTGGTTTCTTCATTGGTTATTGTGTGGATTCTCATGGTAGCAGGTTTTATTGTCCTTCTCACTCTATGCGGGTTATTGAGTCTGACCGTGCAGTATTCTTTGAGGATGATTTGGACAGTGGGAGCAATGCACCATGACCAGTCACTCTTAGAGAAGACCGTGTTGTTATTCCCGTGCTGTCCATTTATCTTCCTGCAGATAATGTGATTCCAATTGTCTGTGATGAAAATGAATTTGTTCTAGATCTTGTGGATACCACATCACTTGTAGTAAATGAACAAGTTCATGATGATGTTTTGGAAGAAATTTCTTTGAGGAGATCTCAAAGAGTACGCAGGTCTTCTATACATGATGATTATCTTGTGTATCTTCAAGAGCCTGAATATGATCTAAATAATGTTGATAATCCTACTACTTTTGAAGAGGCTATTTATAGTTCTCATGGTGATGATTGGTTAAATGTTATGCATGATGAGTTAGCTTCTATGGCACATAATGATGTTTGGGATCTTGTGGATTTGCCACTAGGTTGTAAACCACTTGGGTGTAAATGGGTCTTCAAAACTAAGTGTAGTCCAGATGGAAAAGTTGAGAGGTATAAAGCTAAACTTGTAGCAAAAGGCTATAGTCAGAGGGATGACATTGATTATAAGGAGACTTTCTCACTGATCCCTACTAAGGATGTTTTTTGTGTTGTTATGGCTTTAGTAGCTCATTTTGATTTGGAGCTTCATCAAATGGATGTCAAAACAACTTTTCTAAATGGAGATTTATTTGAAGAAGTGTATATGGTTCAACCTGATGGCTTTGCTAAAAAAGGTAAGGAGCATTTGGTTTGCAGGTTGAAGAAGTCTATTTATGGACTAAGACAAGCTTCTAGGCAATGGTATTTGAAATTTGATCAGGTGGTCACTTCTTTTGGCTTCAAGGAAAATGCCTCAAATTAATGCATTTACTTGAAGAAAAATGGGAGTCATTCATCATTATTGTCTTATATGTTGATGATATTCTTCTTGCTAGTAGCAATGTTGAACTTTTGACTGAGACAAAATTTAGACTAAATAGCCACTTTGTTATGAAGGACCTTGGTGATGCTTTTGTTGTTCTGGGCATTCAGATCTCTCGTGACAGGTCACGTGGCATTCTTGGATTGTCTCAAAGAGGATACATTGATAAAGTCCTTAAGAGGTTTAACATGCATTCTTGCTCCTCATGTGCAACACTTGTTCAAAACGGTGACAAACTCTCTAAATCTTAGTGTCCTCAAAATGATAATGACAGAGTTGAAATGAAAAAAAATCCCATATGCTTTCGCTGTTGGTAGTTTAATGTATGCTCAAGTTTGTACTCATCCCGATATTGCTTTTATTGTTAATGCTTTAGGGAGATACTTGAGTGATCCAGGTTTTGATCATTGGAAAGTTGTTAAAAAAGTCTTTAGATATTTGCAGGGAACTAAGGATCATATGTTGACCTTTAAGAAGTCTGATCAACTTCGGGTCATTGGTTATTCTGATTCTGATTTTGCTGGTTGCCCTAATGATTGAAAGTCTACTTCTAGCTTTATTTTTATGATGGCAGGAGGAGCCATTTCTTGAAAGAGTGTTAAACAAACTCTTACAACTACTTCCACTATGGAGGCAGAGTATGTTGCTTGTTGTGAAGCTACTGGTCATGTTGTGTGGCTTAAAAATTTGATTTCTGGCTTTCAAATTGTTGAAAGTATTTATAGGCCACTTGTGATATATTGTGACAACATTGTTGTTGTCGTCCATTTATCTCAAAACAACATAAGTTCTACTCGCTCAAAGCATTTTGATATAAAATTTTAGTTTGTTAGAGAGAAAGTTTTTGATTATCAAACTTGGATTGAGCATATTGCTACACAAAATATGTTAGCAGACCCACTAACTAAAGGCTTATCTATTGGAGTTTTTCAAAATCATGTAACTCATATGGGTGTGGTTAAGTCTTTTGATGTATTGGGTTGGTGAGAGTCTGAGATTTACACTTTATATTATTATGGTTTTCATGAGATGTAAATTTGTCAATGACGTCGTCAGTTTCATTACATCTCTTTCTCTTTCTACATAGAGAATTTATGAACCATTTTGGGATCACATATTTATTATGTTTGTTTTTATTCTATATATTATCCATTATTTAAGAAATCTAGGCATATGGTAAATATCTCTATCGGATATTATCTTAGTAATTCATGTTTATATTTCTTAATTGGTATTTGTACTTATGTTGCAATTGATATAATTAATTTATTTATTAATGTTATCAAAGTGGGAGAATGTTATATTTTATACAATTTTATTATATAAAATTATTATTCTCTATGTTGTTATTATTATGGATTAGCATTAATCAATAAATTAAGTTATTTGTTAATGTTAATTATATTGCACATAATTAATTATTGTATGGGTAATATATATAGTTTTGGGTTTTTGATAAACGATCCGTGATGGGTTGGATTGTTTAGTAAACGGTCTATGATGGGCTTGAATAATCAGATACTTATTTGAGAGGTCCTTAATCTGCTGAGAGGTTATAAGCTGATACCCATTAGTCAGTCTTAAAAGATATAGTAACAGTAGCATTCCATATTACGTGCTTCCATATATCCTTCATTAATTCCAGATACACAATTTTTAACTTATACTTAAATATGATTTGAATATATTGTATTATTATTATTATTATTATTATTATATATATATATATATATATATATATATTATTCCTATCATGCGGTTCCTACCAATTATCCAGTTTTTGTGGTTCAATAGTTTATTTTTGAAATATTAAGTGGTGATTCCAATTGTAGTGTGCTAAATAATTGAAACTCTACAATTTCTATAAAGAAAAAATAATTACAGACCGTGAGCTATCAAGGTATATGAAACATTATCCCACAAAATAAATTTTTAAAAATTAAGGACAAATTTATACAATTCATTACTATAATCTTTTATATTGTATGAGATTTTTTTTATAAATTTATTATAAAATTTTACAAGAAATTTTTTTTATTTATTATTTTTTTATAAATTTTAATTTATTGTAATTTTTTTATGTATAATTATTTTCTACAAAATTATTAAATTTAAAAATATTTTCTATGAAATTTTCTGCAAAAAATAACTTTTACAAAATATTTTAAAAAAATATAGCAAATTCTTGTATTATTCATTTGTAAGTATATTTTAAGAAAAAAAATTAAAAAAAAAATTAATAAAAGATGTATTTTTAATAGTGAATAAGAAAACTAATAAATACGCCATCTGTATATTTATACATAAACATTAAACGAAAGAAATAAAATATAGTGTACGAAGAAAGCAACCTCTCTTATTAAAGTTTTTAATAGCAGGGAAGATACAAATTCCCACAGAAATTATTTGTACTGTTTCATACAATTTTTTTTTTCTGAAATAGAAGTGAAATTAGAATATATTTTTAAATATTAGTAAAAAATATAAATAAATATATTTGTATTTTGAAGTTAAAGTAAAGTATATTCTATTTTAAGTATTATTCCTAGTTTCATTTGGCATTCTATATTTTTTATGAGTTGACGTATTTGTTAAGCATGTCTCCTTCGTTTTCATGACTTTTGTGTAAGTGCTCACCCATCTTCAAATGTTGTGCTTAAAGTATTGAGATTCATTTGTAAAAAAAAAAAAAAAAGGTCAGTTTTTATTATATAGACAGATCTAGATAGGGGTTACTTTTTGGATTTTTTTTCCTGCAATGGTGTACTTTAGTTTTGCTATTAGGGTATAAAAATTAAAAAAATTCAAAAAAAATAAGTCGTGTCAAGATGATATAATTTCACAATAAAAAAGTCGTACTAACATAAGTTGCAAAGACATTTTGTGTAAGACCTGAAAAATTTTAACTTCTTTATTCAATTTAATATTATTACAACCAAATAATTTGTTCTTTTTCACAATAATACTTACATCTTGTATTTGTTTCCTTGGATACTAACAATGAAGTCGTGTAATTGTGGCAAGACTTTCCTTATAGTCCCAACACATTGAAGTCTATGTCATTATGACAAGACTTTTCTTATAGCCTAATACACTGAAGTCGTTCCATTATAACAATACTTTCCTTGTTAATAAAGTCGTTATGGTGATACTTTTTTTTCAATGAAGTCGTATCATTAAAGCACGACTTTGATTATATTTTCGTAATTAATTTAAGTGAAGGCGTCTTTGTCTTTGACGACTTCTGTCAAATATATTAAAGTCTCTGTAATCTATTCAACACAACTTAATTAAAATTGTTTCATTTTTGCATGACCTCTTTAGGACAAAGTCATGCCATTCTCACATAACTTACCTTTGCTTTGCAAAGAATTTAAAAAACAAGTGCACCGGTTTAAGAAATAATGTTTCAAATTATACAATTGGTGAAAAAAAAAACTACTTTTTGACTAAAATTTTAACTTTTCAAATTAAAGGACGTGGTAGTCTCTTCTCATTATTAGATTATAACACAAGGAAAATATTGTTTGAGCATGCAAAATATTTTGTAATTTGTTGTCATATTTTCTATGTTTGATGTTCCTATCAAAGAATACAAATTTTTAAATGATAAGACATAAATTTAAATATTTTCTTTGATTGTCCTCTTAGAGTATACAGAGTTTTTAAATGATAACATATAAATAAAACACAAGCTTTAATTTGAAAGTCATGTTTAAAACATTTATATTATATATGATTATATTAATATATGACAAAAAAATAATGAATTTTGATTAATAATTTTGGGTTAACCAAAATAATATATTTAAGATTTATATACTTAATGATTGTTACTTAATATAAAAGAAATAAAATTCTCAAAAATGAATTTTTTTAGTTGTTTTTCTTTAAATAGTTTTTCTTAGAAAATTGGTTGTATTTGATATAGACTCAATTTTAAATAAGTTTTTCTAATTTTTTTTTACTTATTAAATATTTCATATAACATTTTTCTAGATTAAGTTTCAAATAATTAAAATGAAAATACTTACTTGTAATTTGTTAGATCTTAAGAAATAACTTATCTAATAGAAGAATGAGATGATTAATATCATGCTAAGATAAGTGAAAAATAATCTATTATTTTATTTTTTATTACTATTAAAATAAAAAAATATCAATCAGAATCTAATTAAATATTAATAAACATAATTATTACAAAAAAAATCTATAACAATTAAGTCATCATTAAAAACATGTTATGAAAAAAAAATAACAATTATCCTAAAGTTATACAATAATAAAATTTAAAATTTAAAAATTATAACGTCATAAAATTAAAAAATCATAAATTTATAAACTTATAAAATTATAAAGTTAAATATAATATAAGATAATAACCTCATCATACAATTAATAGTCACATCAATCACTAAACATTTTAAATTTTTAAATACTTAATCAATAAAAATTTAATAAAAACTCAATTAAAAATTTTTAAATTTATAAATTTAGAACTTAATTAAACCTAACTAAAATAATAAAATTTAAAATTAAATAAAAAATAAATAATTATAATTACTTACTTATAAACTTTGAAAGTTAACAAGTAGCCACACTCTCTTTACAAACGTTATGCATGTTGAAAAAATTAAATTTTTAAATATTATTTAAATACTTAAATTTGATTATTATTTTTTGTAAATTTAATATTAAAATAAATTTTTTTGAAATTAAAAAATTTATCGTAAAAAAATTCAACTACTTTATCTAAATTAAAAAAATTAAAATATAAGATACTTTAATTATTTTATTCAAAAAAAATAAAAATTAAAAGGAATTTAATTACAATTAATTTAAATATCATATTTTTCAATTTTTAGAATTATTTACAAACACAAAGTTAATTTCTAGACTTGATAAGTTTTTAAGTCTAAATTAAATTTGTAGACATAATTAAGAAAATTGATTAATTTAGTTGATCACATAAAGTATTCTTAAATTTATATTTTTTCAAAATTACTTTTAGAAAAAAAAAGCACTTACATTTACTTCAACTTTATTAAATAACACTTTCACTCTCTAATTTTATTAAAATATATTTCCCATTTTATATTTTTAATAAAAAATACCGACATCCCTTATTTTCGTTTTATTAGCTATTCATTAAGTAAATAAAATTTTGAAAATAAAAATTAAAAATTTAACATATATAAAACATAAGTATTTATTCTTGTACGTAAACAATGAAAAAAAATACACTTAAGCCAAATATAAATTTTCTTATAAAATATAAAAATTCATTTTTATGAAAATATAGTTTTAAGATAAAATAAATAAATATAAAAAATGTGATTAAATTTATTAACGTATCATTGTACAACATTTTGAGACAAGTCTAATTGTAAATAAAATAAAGAGAATAAGTATTAGGTTGTTTTTACTGAAAATAATTACTATAGTTTTAATTTTAAAAGATGAGTTTAAATGTAATTAGTATTAATATCAACTCGAAAAGGAGATAAAAAATGGTGTTTTTGATAGAAGTCATTAACTTAATCTAAGGTAAAACATGTTTTTGTCTTTGTAATAAAAATTAGAATTATTTTTTTTCCAAAATTTTGAATTAATCTAGTTTTCTAATTTATAAATATGTAAATTCAATTTTTTTAATAAAATTTGATTAAATTTATTTAATATTTTAAACATATTTTATTATATTATTTTAATTTATTTATACTGTTTTACATATTTTTATTTTAATATTAATTATTTTACATATATTTATTTTAATATTAATTAAAAAATATGTTTGAAAAAATTTAGTAAATTTAGTTCAAAATTTTAAAAAACAAAATAATTGCATGTAAAAATTGAATTACCAAAAAATATTTCATCCTTAAACTAAAGATGAAAGACAAAGTTGTTCCCCAAATGGAGAGTGAAGATACCCCAAAACCCAGAAGTTTGAACACTGAAAAAACAGCATAGTATTTGGTGCAGCAATTCTCTTTCAGAAACCTTTTTATTTGAGCTAATCCTTTTTCTCAAAAAAATTCACCCCTTCAAAATTTGGCTCAAAGGGGTTTTTTCTCTTTCTCTGTCACCACTTTCCTTCGTGGCAGGTCTCAGCCAGGTCTCAGCGTGCTCCTCCGCATCATCCGCTTCTCTCTGCAAATGTACACATATTTGGTATGCCTTGTTGGAGCTTGATTTGCTCTTTTTTCTTCTTTTTTTTCATTTTTATCACTCCCATTTATATTTTGCGGCAACTCTTTTGTGAATTTTAACTTTGTGTAGAAACCAGTATTGTATTTACAAATGAGTTTATTAGGGTGCGGGTGTGTTGTAGAGGGAAAATGGGCACTCCATTGAATTATAAAAATTGCATTTGTTTTAGTTATTTTGCAGAATGCATTATGATAGAGTCTTTAATGGAGGGTGTAAACCATTTGTTAGGTTAATTGATTTGGGAGATGGGGGATTTGGTAACTTAAATATGCAGTGAGAACTGACCATATTTGTGTGCTGGGTTTGTTCTTTTTATGAACTATTGTTATTCTGGGGGAATGACATCAATTTATGAACTGTTTGACATGATTTGAGAGGAAAAGTTAAACATGCTTATCAATGACACGACGAGATGCTATAAAGGTTGTAGTTTGAAAATTTCTTGAGAATTAAAATAAAACTTGTGTTTAGAGGGCATGGAAGGATTTGAGGGCTATCTTAGATGATATATAGGTTCTGCATAAGGTTATTGGACTTCCGATTTTTTACGTATATGTTTTTGATTTACTGCACTGTTGTGATTAGCCAAGTAATGGACCAAGTCCAAGACTTACAGACTGGTGATTGTGAAATTTCTGCTGGTTATGGTGTTGTACAAAGCTGTTGGTTCATGTGTGCTTTTCATGGTTCCCAATTCTCTAATCAGTTGATTTAATATCCACCGTTCATGTGTGCTTTTCATGGTTTCCAATTCTCTATTGAATGGAATAGTTTCATACTAACTGGAAATTGACATTTTCGGGATTGGGCTGATTTTGAATGCCTATTTGTTACCAGGGAACCGCAGATATTTCTTTCACCTCTGGAATATGCATATTTTTAACTTTGTCAAGATAAAAAGCACCCTATTGTGCTTTTCATGTGATACTTGGATGTATAAATGTCTTTGTAGTATTCCCCGTTTTGGTAATGCTATTTCATATTTGTGAGAAAGATATCTACATCAATTATACAATTTATACAGCTTCTTCAGTGTGGTTGTTCAGGGAAACTTAAGGGTGAGGGTTCAGCTGGAGCATGCTGAGTCATAGCTGCTGCACATGACAATGATATACGCTGTTTGACATCTTGAATTATTGTTGCCATTGTGGTCTTGTTATTATTGAAGATATAGGAGGAAATGGGAAAAATAGCTCTTGCAGCAATAATGAGCTTATGTGTTATTCCTGCCTCCATAATGGTTAATCGCATAGTTCATGAGCCATATATGGTAAGAAAAAGTTTATTAAACTGGAGAACAGACAGTTGTTGATACTTAGATTGATCCTGAAGGAATTTACCTTCATTCAATATGATTAAGATCCATGATTTGCAGGATGAGATATTTCATATACCACAGGCAAAGCAGTACTGCAAGGGAAATTTTGGAAGTTGGGACCGTAATATTACCACTCCTCCTGGCCTGTATGTTCTCTTTTATCCTTGGTATCTTTGCCTCTGGCCCCATCTTCAAGAAAAAAATGATCCCTCTAGCTTATACCAACTACTTATTTGTTATGCCAAAGGAAGTTAGTTCAGCTTGAAAAGTACAATTGGTTGAAGCATTTTTCCTGAAAAGCTTAGGCTCAGCTCTCACCGCCAACAAGCTCCTTTGGCTTATCCTTGTTGGAGCATGTGGCATGCCTTCTCCTTCAAATGGGGCAGCCTTGCCTCTACCAAACTTTTATTAACAAAAATAAATAAAATTATTTATGTGAAATGGAATTGTGTAGAAAAAGAATATTGTAGGATGAATAACAGAAAGTATGAAATCATTCATAAATGATTAACTAGATATCAATATGTGGGGTATGTGAAACTTTCAGTGCAATATTTGTATTGGATAATTTTATTGTTGCAATGCACCTGATGTATTTCGTGTGCATTTGAAACAGAAGCTGTTGTTGGAATATGTAATCAAAATGGATATTTTCCAGATAATGGGAGACGTTTTTATCATTCTCTAAGCATAGCTATAAATATTTTGGTCTGCTTCTGTGCTTTAGCTGGAGTGGTAGGCAGTGACAATTGAAAAATATATAGAAAAAGATTGTTCTCGGTATTCTTAATGATTATGATTAAGCACGGTTGATGCATCATCCAAGTATTCAAGTGAATAAAAAGTCCAAATATAGCAATTTATAACTGGTTGCTTGCATTGCTTAATCTAATTGTAGTATGATTATCAAATGAGAATCATACTCAAGGAAGCTAACTTAAAGCTACGCAATCGATTTGCTGTTAATTGAATGGGTGAAACCAAAAAGCTTAAAGTATTGAACCTCGGCCACTTTGAATAATTAAAAACTTTATATGTATACTATACTCTTTCTAACTATCTATCTGGTACAAACATAAGATAATGTTTGAAGTGTCTTTCAAAATGCAAATCTCTAGATTGAGCAAACATAAACAGTTCTGCATAGATAAATTATTGAAAATATAATGCAGTGTCAAATGTCAAGTTTGATCTTTGCAATTGAATAACTTTTGCAGGTACTATCTTTCACTTGCCCATGTTGCTTCTTTGTTTCCAGGCCTGTACTTTGTACAAGCTGTTTCCTCATTTTCTGACATGTGCTCTGTGGCAATCCTTCGATCGGTTAATGGTGTCTTAGCAATTGTATGCAGTGTAATTTTATACAACATAATTATGCATTTGAAGCCAACACTTACCAAGAGAAAGGCGATGCTTCAAGCAGTGGTCCTATCCTTGTACCCCCTTCACTGGTTTTTCACTTTTCTCTATTACACAGATGTTGCAGCTGTTACGACAGTGCTGGCTATGTATCTAGCAAGTTTGAAGAAAAATTACTGGTTTAGTGCATTGGTAAGGCATATTTTGATTTTAATGGTGTAACCACATTTAAATTGATATGATTTTTTGTTTATGTTTATATTATTTTTATCTAAGTTCCTTTATTTTATTAACTTGTGTCTCATCTAAAACAGTTGAACGTATGTGTACACATTACAGATACTGATGCCTGTTTTTTGTTGCTATTGCACATATTTACTGGAAAGAATCGATTTTGTTTCTCATTTTGATCCTGTGTACTTTTTTACCTAGGAATATATGCATACACCACACATACGTGCATATATATATATATATATATATATATATATATATATATATATATATATATATATATATATATATATATATATATATATATATATATATGTATATAT
>Ga0214542_1003439_pt1 | contig 32332 bp, 26 predicted proteins | sample CNSS1metaG_FD_160096 | JGI IMG/M metagenome (GOLD analysis project Ga0214542, IMG submission 160096) | Root nodule microbial communities from cowpea collected in UCLA plant growth center, Los Angeles, California, USA - CNSS1 | ecosystem: Host-associated > Plants > Roots > Nodule | place: USA...
AGAATTTTATGTAGGAATCAGTTTTTGATTAATACACATCTAAAGTTTTTGCTGCCATAGGGGTCATGCATAATTTCATCTAGATTAATGCTACATTTCAATGAAAAAATAATCAAGTTAGGTGTTTCCTCTCTTTGTCGAGATCCTTGATTGCTTATGTTTTTGTTTGGATTAAATTGATTGATGCATAATGTTATACCTTCTATTTCACTCTTTAAGTTTTGCAATACTCGAGCAATATTAGTGTTTTCCCTTGCTTATGTTTCAATTGTTGCTTTCTCTTCCGGGCTTACATATACCATCCTTATCTTCCCCACCTCCACCCACAGGGTTACATAACCCTACTTCTATTCCGGCGATTCATATGTCGTCCTCATCTTCTCAACCTTCACCCACAGGGTTGCATACCCCTGTTGCTGCTCCCAGGCCCCCTTCTGTACCACCCTTACATATACCATCCTCATCTTCCTCAGCTCCAGACACATGGTTACGTACCCCTTCTAAAAACATTTGAGGATCCCCTTCACCTCATATTGTACCATCCCTAGCCTCGATTGGCAGCCCATCTTCTGCTGTTGGTCAATAGTCTACACCATTGCCAGTTGCAAGTGATATAGTTGCCCCACAGCCCATGGTTGATCCTGGTTTAGATGCAGAATATGACCCTCCTCTATAGGATCGCCCAATGATTGAACCTATTGGTCGAGGGTAATATTTCAATTCAGCTATTCTCAATGTTTATATTATGTAACTTCTTTCATCTTCTGACAATTTTCCATGAATTCTAGGTTTATTCCATCTAGAGTTGCTTCATAGGCTATCACAAAGGCAATCAAGCAACAATTTCTTAATCCTTGGCCATCATGGGGAGCAATACCTAAAAAAGACAAGGATATTTTCTGGCAACGCTTCAAGGTAATGTGTTCTAACTTATTATATAGGTAAATTAAGTTGTTAATTACTATTCCATGCTTAATATACTTATAATGTATTATATGTTTAAATTGTGTTGTTATCGAGGAGAGTTCAATGGGCACCAGAGCATGAAATTGAAATTAAGAGAAATTTCAACAGTAGAGCTTCTCATCGTTTATCTGAGTTGTTTAGAGACGCTAGAATGGCTAGAGAAAGGCCAGAATGGATTCCTAATGATGTGTGGACAAGGTTGCTAGAACATTGGAATTCTCCAAGTTATCAGAGCAAATGTATTGTAGCAAAAAAGAATAGGGCTTCTGAAACGGGTGGGACCCTACACACAGGTGGATCCATTACCACTCACGAGCATGCCCTTCGTATAGTATACACATTAACTGTTTGTATTTGTCACATTTGAACTACATTTTTAGAGTTTGAAATCAGATCAAATCTAACATTATAACATATTTTGTTGCAGGCACGTGAGTTGGGATGGCATGTGTTTCTTGATGAAGTCTTTTAGTAGACACATATACAGAAGGGTATTGGCGAGTATGTGGATGAGAGGTCTAGGAAGACAAATGTAAGTCTCTTTTACTGTTCAATATTATTTACTCTTAAACTTATATATGTATCCCACCACATAATAATAATTGTTCATTTTTTACTTACAAGAGGAATTTCAAACTAGGCTTTCTCAAGTTAGATCTGAGGTTTCCTCATGTGCTGATGGAACACAAGAGCAGTCCTCTGCTGATCCTACACAGGATGAGAATATCAGGACTAAGTGGTTGATTAAGACAGTAGGAGGAAACAAGAAAGGAAGACTTTATGGGGTTGGTCAACTTGTTTCAAAATATACGGGTTCAAATGAAAGCAACCAACTACCAACTTCTTCCTCTTCTAATACTGAGGACCTTAATAATATTAGGCATCAAATTTCACGCAACTTGGAGGAAAATGAGCAATTGAGGTCCGAGTTTCGATCCTTTCAATCACTAGTCCTGCAATATTTCCCTCCCGATGCTCAGGCTCGTCTTTAACAACCACAACCACCACACCCTACTCAACAAAACTCTGAAATCCCTCAACCTCATTCTCAACAACCAAATAATGAAGAGGACAATAATGTAAATGAAGAATCTTCTCCTGATTATGAAGATTATTAGCTCTTCATGTCCTTAAGAAATACTTTCTTCAGCACGTACTTAATAAACTCTAGTACAATTATGCTTACTTGGTATTGATTGTGCTTATGTAATATTTGGCAAACATGTTCTTATGCTGCATATTATTTTCTCTGTTTTATAAATAGTGTGTCATGTGATATATATTGTGATGGAGTTTGATAATGATACAATATTTGATATAATGGAATGTTGGAATGTTCGAATGTTAGATTGTCTGTGTTGGAAATTTCCAAATGCAAGTATTGTGGAATGTTAAACTAACAAATAAACCCAAACCAAATTTAAGCACTTACCGATGGATTACCGACAGCCACATCCGTCGGAAAAATCATTCGTTCATCCACTACCATTACCGACAGATGGATCTGTCGGTAATGGCCGACTGTTTTGTCGATGGATGCGTCCGTCAGAAATTACCGGTGGACTTTTAAAATTCATCGGTAAAGTATTACCGACGATGTGTTTATTGACAGATTTTTTGTTGTTGAAAGTCTGTCGGTAAAACATCATTACCAACGAATTGGTGGTATTACCTACGAATTCTGACCATCAGTAATAAGCATTTTTCTTGTAGTGAATCTTGTTAAGTTTTCTAGACTAGAAAAATATTTTAAGAACAATTTGGACTTGCTTTTGAGTGAACAAAGAGAGAAAGAAAAACAAAAGAGAGCAAGAGAAAAGCTTGAAAAGTTTCGAGAGTTTGACATGCAAAGAGTAAAAGAAAAGCTTGAGAAGCTTTGTGCTAAGGCAAAGAAAAGAGAACAAGATGAATATGAGAAAAATGAGAAGAAGAAAAGAGATGAAGAAGAAAAGGCAAAAGAGGAGAGTCTTAGAGAAGCCAAAGAAGAGAATGAGAGAAAAGAATTTGAAGCAAGAGAGAAAATAAAACAAGAAAGTGAGCTTGAAAGACAATCCAAAGTGGTAGAGTTAAAGAGTAATTCAAACCCAAGGGAACTGATTGTTAGGGATTTGGTGTTTAATTCTTCATCAATTCCTTCCATGAAGACCCAATTTTCAAGGGGAGTAATCCCCTCTTTAAACTCTTCTTACTTTTTCATCAAATCTTTTGTTTTGTTGCCTTCTCAAACATTTTGTTCTCCATCTCATTCACTTATTTCACCCTCCTCAACATATTGTGCCAAGACACACTTTGACTTTAAAACTCTTTTCAAAAATCATCTAAGTCAAAGTGCAAGACACTGTAAAGTGGGCTGGATGTCACCTTTTTCAATCTTTAAAAGCCTATTTTCACACATTGCCCAATCAATTATACTGCATTGTCATTATGATTTTAATGCCATTTTATTTGATGATTATTTTAGATATGTGTTTGATCCTGGTGGAACCATAAATTTGGTTGCTGTGAGCTTTACCAACCCTCTTGATCTGAGGACAGATCCTCTTCAAGAGGGAGGGGATGATGTGATCCCACTAAGCCTCATAGTTTGGGCTATTGGCTAGGTCAATTTCTTTTAATTTCTTTTATTTTTAATTAAATAAATAAAGAGTTTCTGGAAGCCTAATGTTTGGAACTTTCTATTGTGCAACCCAATTGAATGGGAGCAGCCCACATTTATGCTTGTTTTGGCATCAGAACTGAAGCCCAATTGCACATTCATCACAAAAGATTTTTCTGCACGTCTTCTATGTTTGGGCCTCGAGCAGCCAATCCATCTATCTTCCAAAATGCCTCCTTTTCTATTGCAGCCATGCGCCCAAACACTTAGCAGCATCCTCTGTTTGGGCCGAAACCAAATTGCAGCCCAATTCCTATTTCAGCACAGACAAAGTTGGTAGAAGCTTCATTTGTGTTGTGCAGCCAAACCTTGCTAGGGTTTCATCATCACACCTCGTCACGTTTTCTTTCTTCGTTGCTAGGGTTTGGTCCTTCACACGTTCAACCACCCGCGTAGCTAGGATTGCTTTTGTTCTATGCCTCTTCTTTTCTTTATAAAAGAGGCAAGCTATCATTGTATGAATTAGCTTTGATGAATATAAGAGTGAATTTCGCCCCCTTTTCATCTTGCTCAACCTTAACCCTTGATTAGGTCTCCACTTCGTCGGGTTATACCTAAATAAGTAAGATTTTCGAGTGAGAGTTCCCCACTGGAACTCGTATAGATCTTCCTGCGATTTCAGTTGATTTTCACCGAACAAATCAACATTTGGAGGCTATTTCGATCGTTCACCATCGATTGGAGCCTATTTCCGCCGATTAACAGCGTCACTAGCCTCATCACACTCCTACTATGATTTTGGCCAGTGAAGTGCCAAATAAAATTTTGTTTGGCAAGAATATAAGCTATGACCATTTGCACGTCTTCGGTTGCAAGGCTTTTGTTCATATTCCAAGGGATGAAAGGTTCAAGTTAGATGCGAAGATAAGGCAGTACATCTTTATTGGCTATGGTGAGATGAATTTGGCTACATGTTTTATGATCCTATTGAGAAGAAGCTTGTTAGAAGTCGTGATGTACAATTCATGGAAGACCAGACCATTGAAGACATTGATAAGGTGGAGAAGACCACATCCGAGAAAGATAGTAATCTCACTAATGGTAATCCGATGAGGTTGCTCGCTCACAATCTGGGGAATGTTGAAACTGAGGCTCAAGATGATGAGCAAAGGTTGGAGGTGGAGTACAGGTTCTAATTGATGATGCTCAAGAAGAACATGATGATGATCTTGGTGATATACCTGAACCACCTCAAGTCCAACTCAGGAGGTCTAATAGACTAAAGTAACCTTCTACAAGGTATTCTTGTGATGAGTACATAACCTTGACTGAAAGTGGAGAACCTGAGTGTTTTGAAAAGGCTTTGGAGAGTGAAGAAAAACAAAAGTGGTTGGATGCAATGCAAGATGAAATAAAATCTTTGCATGAAAATCACACTTATGACTTGTGAAATTAACTAAGGGAAAAAGGGCTTTAGAAAATAGGTGGATCTTCAAGGTGAAATAAGATGCTAATTCTACACTTCCAAAGTACAAGGCCAAATTGGTGGTGAAAGGTTTCAGAGAGAAAAAGGGTGTTGATTTCAATGATATTTTCTCACCTATGGTGAAAATGTCATCCATCAGAACTATGTTAAGTTTAACTGCTACTTTTTATTTGGAGGTTTAGTAGATGGATGTGAAGACAACTTTCCTTCATGGTAATTTGGAGGAAAAGATATACATGAAGCAACCTGATGGTTTTCTTTTTGAAGGCAAGAAAGCTTATGTGTGTAGGCTAAGGAAGAGTTTATACGCTATGAAGGACTTAGGAGTTGCTAAACAGATTATTGGAATAAGAATCATTTGAGATAGAAAAGAAAAGATGCTTTGGTTGTCACATGAACATTATATTAAAAGGGTGTTGCATAGATTCCAGATGGAAAATGTGAAAGTCGTAAGCACTCTTATTTTTACTCATTTTAAATTGAGATGGAAAATGTGAAAGTCGTAAGCATTCTTATTTTTACTCATTTTAAATTGAGTGTTAAATAGGGTCCTTCAAATGAAGTTGAGAAGGTGTATATGAGCAGAGTTCCTTATGCGTCTATGTTGGACAGTTTGATGTATTCAATGGTGTGCATGAGACTAGATTGCACATGTTGTTGGTACAAACAATTGATTTTTCTCAAACCTAGTTAGAGAGCATTGAAATGCTGTGAAATGGATTTTGAGATATCTTCATGGTACTTTTGATATGAAGCTTTGTTTTGGAGGTGATAAGCCTAATTTGGTGGGATACTCAAATTCAGATATGGCTGGAGACATTGATTCCAAGAAGTCCACCTCGGGTTATTTGATTAATTTTGTAGGGGGAGCTATGGCTAGGCAATCAAGACTGCAAAGGTGTGTAGCATTGTCTACTATAGAGGCGAAGTTCATTGCAATTACTGAAGCATGCAAAGAGTTGTTATGGTTGAAGAAATTCTTGCAAGAGCTCAGTTTTAGCCAAGATAACTATTCATGTTTGATGATAGTTAGAGTGTTATCCATCTTGGTAAGAATCCAACTTTCCATGCTAGATCCAAACATATTGATGTGAGGTATCATTAGATACGTGATGCTTTGGATGCTAAGTTGTTGGCGTTGGAAAAGGTTCATAAAGATGATAATGGTGCATATATAATGACCACAACATTGCCAAGAGGGAAGTTTGAAGTTTGTTGTGAGATTGCCTATTTGACGGTTCTCTCCACATAGTTGTGAGAGGGAGATTTGTTCGGTATTGGGCTCCATTTCTATGTGGAGAAAAGGCACAAAACTTGAGAAGCTCATGTCTCTTTTAACCTAGTGGAGAGGGGGTTTCAAAATAAATAGAGAGGCAGAACAATAGAGCCAAAACACACACGAAAAACCCTAGCATATAGAAGGAGAGGTAGAGGGAAATTTTTTTTCATGTTTTTCACATAGCTGCCACCGTAAATTCAGCACTAGGGATTCGTTAACCGTTGGATCGGGCTAAAAATTTTACAGCAGGTTCAGAACACATTATTCTTCATTCTAACCAGTTTGATCGTCAATACCAGGTCTGAGTTAGGAGAAATTAATTTCGTACTGCAGCAGTGATTTTATAGGTTTTTTGTTCTTCTTTATTTGAAAGCTTTGTTGCTTTGCTATTTGGTTGTGTGTTGGCACTAATTTGTGCAGTTGATTGAGACTCATTTGTACTCTTGTTGATCATAGTGAAGCTATTTCTTTGGTCTGGACGACTCATGGTTTTTACCCTTAATTTGAGGGGTTTTACACATTAAAAGTCTTGGTGCCTTTATTTGTGATTGTAGTGATTTATAATTGTTGCTCCTTAATAGTTGCTCCTCATAAATTCTTGCAAGTTAGGGGAAATTATATCTGTTCCATTCTCTGGTATATTGTTTGTGTTGTTGTTTTCCCAAGCATATAGGATGGAGTCAAGTTGCTTTCAAAGAGGCGATGTGGGAGAACTTGTTAGAAAAATTACAAGCTGCATTGCAACCATAAAACCAAGGGTTTTGTAAAATAGAGAGTTTGTGTCTATAAAAAGAAGACATAGTCTTAGTCTTTAGAAAAGTCCTTTTTCTTTTCCTTCTTAGAGTACTTTTAGAGAGTTCGTGTAAGAGAGTCTTTGTAAGAGTGAGAGCAAAATTTTGTAAGGTAGTGAGTTCAGCACAGCAAGGGCTTAAGTTCAAGCACATTCAGTGCAAAGTAACCGATGTGGGTGTTCGTGGGTTGTTTTGTAGAGTTGTTGTAAGAGTTGCATTTGAGTGCAAAGTCACCGTGGGTACACTATTGTAAATTTCTGTACTATTTGTTTCATGTAGAATTCAATACAATGCAATATTTGCTTTCTCTCTTGTATTTCTTTTTTGATTTTCCATTCTTTAGTAATGTCCTTTATCTTTAATTTTCCTGCACCTCAATTTACAGTTCTTGAATGGGTTATGTGTTTACTTATCTTTAACTTTGATTTTCGTTGTCTCTGATATTATAACTTAATGATAGATTAGAATATAGTTCATGTTTCTTTCAATTCTTGCGTCAAACTTCAGCGTTCAACATTTAACCTTTGATGTACATTGTAGTTTGAGATTTCTATGCCATGTTCATTCTTTTTGTGCAACGCTTAATTTAGAGTTAAAATCTTATTCTGTTTTGGGGATTGAAGGAAAATGTGCATTATTTGGTCTTTAATCAAGAACCTATAGGACCCCAAAGTGAGCCTATCTTAACCAAGGTGTCTCTTGAGATAGGTTATGGTTCAATAACTAAACAAAATAAGACATTTAATTCTGAGTTTTGCTATATTTTGTTGTCTCTTTAGATTCATTTTTAAAGACTTTCCATTTTTGAATATGATTTCTTCAAATTCTTCTTTATATTTTGTTCATGTTGTTTCATGATTAGAATAGCATTATTGACTACTGCTTTGTGATTTTTATTTTAATTTTTTGAAATTTGCTTCTGCTTCTACATTTTTCGTACATTCCAATTGTTGTAGCATATGAAATCTGATTTGCAATCTAGAATTAGGTTGTCATAGATTAGCTCTAATTATTGTCACTTAGTGGGTTCAACTGGTATATTTGATAGTTTAAATCAGTTCAGTGTTGTTTGATATCAGCTATGGCGCCGATATGACGGAAACCGGTAGCGGTTTTCCGGCCAGCCGCTATAACTAGGCGAGGGTGAATTGGAATTTTTGTGGCGATTCATGGCGGCCGCTTTGCGCATGGCGGGTGGTGGTGGCAGAGCGCTCATGGCGAAAATCTCGGACAACAAGATAAGAGAAGAGAAGAGAAGAAAGGAGCTGTGCGGCGTGTTGGTTGGGGGAAGAATGAGAAGATAGCAAAAACCTAAACCTAATTAGTCTGATACATTTGAAATTGGGCCTGGCCCACTTCTAGCCCATTGCCCCCAATGTCCAAATTTCTTCATTCCGATGGATGAATCAAATTTAAATACAACTATTTGCAATTATTGTGGGAGAGTTATGAAAGGAGGAGTTACTAGAGCAAAATAACATCTCATGGCAAAAAAGGGCAATGTTGCTGCTTACACCAAGACTCCAAAAAATGTGAGAGAAGAACTTTTGAAATTATACAAAGAAAAAGCAGATAGCTCCTCCGTCAATCCTAGATATACTGCAACCAATGATAGCCATGAGAGTGAAGATGAGGTTGAAATTTCCAAGACTAGTAATGATAAAGGGAGAAATAGCGGTGGAAGAAAAGGACCAATGGATATGTTTTGTAGAAATTCAACTGTTGCAATAGAGAAAAGAAAAAAGGAAAAATTAAGGCAAGCTAACATCAAAGAGGCATGTGACAAATTTAAAGGCCTCGGTTCATCAATATATTGCTCGATTTTGGTACCAAGCATGCTTGTCATTCAACCTTGTGAAATTGAAAAGTTTTCAAGATATGATTGATGCCATAGGTGGTTAGACCTAATTTACCTGCTCCTAGTTATCATGAAATCAGAGTTCCACTTCTTAACAAGAAAGTTGAGTACACGGAAAATTTGTTGGAAGATCATAAATTGCAATGGAGGAAACATGGTTGTTCTATTATGTCAGATGCATGGACTGATCAAAAGCAACGATGCTTAATTAACTTTTTGGTGAGCTCCCTTGTAGGGACAATGTTTGTCAAGTCCATTGATGGTTCAAACTTTGTGAAGACAGGAGAAAAACTATTTGAGAAGCTTAATTCCCTTGTGGAGGAGATTAGGGAAGAAAATTTTGTTCAAGTTATAACAGATAATTGGAGCAATTATGTGTTGGCTGGTAAGTTGTTAAAAGAGAAAAGAACCCATCTTTATTAGACTCCTTGTAAGACCCGCGAAATTTAATTAATTAAATAAATAATTAATTAATAAATGCGGGTAGTGAAAGCCTTAGAACATTAAATTCTAACTTGTATGATGTGGAAAAGTATTAGCTCAAATGGTTGAGAGTACTTTAATTGTGTGAGAGGACTTGGATTCGAGTCCTATGTATGCCAATTATGTGTATTTATTTGTTTTTATATCTTTATATATGTGATCATGTTGTAGGAGGATATAATCCTTCAATTATATGTGTTAGCAAGAAACATGAATTGGCTTGATGGTTTAGCACTGATTTGGCATTGACATGGTTGTGGGTTCAAGACTTGGAGAACCCAAATTAATCTTTATTTTGGTTTTTTCTTAGTTTTGGCTTGAAGTTGAAGGGTTAAAGGAAACCCTAGCAGACCTAGCAGACAAAGGGGGGCTGGAAAACAATCTAATTAAGTGTGCTTGAATGATAATTAACACCATCAATAAGAGAGTTGGATAGGCAGAGAAGTGTGAAAATCAGTGGAATTGAGAGAGTGAGTGGACCCTTGAGGTGGAATTGAGAGAAGCCAAGGAAGGCCATTGGTGAAGCAAGGGAGAACCAAGGGATACTTGAAGCTTTAAGCCAAGGAAACCAGGTTATGGGAGTTAATTTTGTGTGTTGTATGTCATTTATATGATTTCGTGCTATTCTGGATGATATAGGCTGTGTAATTTGGAGTTGCGTTGAATTCTGTCGCGTTTTTGGAAATTTCCAAAAACTGCATGGCGGCGTTAAGGCCTGCCAAGCGACTCATGCTTCCAGAACTTATTTCTGGGTTTTCTTCTATGCACCGCCAGGCGATACGAACTGGCTTGCCCAGTTCTCTCGGGTTTTTGGGGTTTCAGCGATGTTGGGACGTTTCAAGTTGATTTCTATGATATGTGTATGATTGGTGTGTTGTGTGATTGTCTATAATTGCTTAATTGGTGGAAGATTGTATGAACTGCACAGGAAATTGGGATTTAGGGATCATTTTGGGATTGTGGATGAATTACATAGACAACGTTTGTGAGTGGTGCATTGTTTGAGTGGAATTGATGATAACATGATTATATTTTGAACCCTAGATATGGTGTGCATGCAAAATTACGCCAGTTTGAATGTGAGCATTGAAATCGTGGGGTTGCGAGTCACACTGGATGCGGGAGGAATCTGGCAAAACACAGATCTTTCAAGCACCGCCTGGCAGCGCTGAGGCTACCACCAGGCAACCCATCAGTGTAGCGAAAAGTTGGACTTGGTCTGTGATCTGGTCATGGGGCGGTTCTTTTGGTTGTTTGTAAATTGTGTTATAGTGTGTGATAGACTGTAATTTAGTATGTATTTCTGTTAGTAATAATTAGGAGATTTATATATGTGAGACTGATGGGTTAGATGTTTCATACATACGGGTTACTACAACGGCAGCTTTAGTATTTAAATATAGGTTCCAAATAGATAAATCAGGGGAGGCATGAGTTATATGAATATGAAGGGTATGATTTCAGGACTTGGAGTTTATGGTGTGTGTGTGGCGGGTTTAAGGTAATAATTGATTAAGAGTATGTGTGCATGATAAAACCAAATTCGCATGAGTACTGTAAACTGTGTAACTGTGTTGATTGCAAATGGTGGGTACCATATTGAAAATTTTGTGGCTTGTTCTTTTAGTTAATCAAGTGAGGCATGTTAAGGCATGATAATAATTGATGTGGACATCAGCTAATTGTACATATTGATTTTTGATTATGGTGTTAGGTCTTGAATACTATAATTGTTGTATGACAGATGTATTGCATGTTTGGGGTGTCATAAGACCTGATGAAAATGCCAAAAACCAATAGCATTGCGCTACTAATATGGCAACTGGCGGCGCGGGGTGAGCCGCCAGCCGATAGATACCTAAAACAGTGGCAGTGGCCACTGGACGTGCATGGCGTCTGGCGGCAGGAAGTGTTCCGCCAGGCGGTGACGGAGCAACACAACTCCTATTTGGCGCTTGGCACTTGGCGATGAAGGTTGTCTGTCAGGCGATCTGGAACCAGTTCCACTTGGTGATGTTTTGGGTTGCCCTGAGTAAATTTTGTTGCTATGATTTTTGTTGTTGTAGTGATCTGTGAACTTGAAGAACTAAGTTCACATACCTTGGTGTTTGGGCTTGAAGGACTAAGTCCAGTAGAGCTCTGAGATGTGCTTGGTGGAGGGACACATGATGGGCATGGAACTAGTTAAGTTCCCGTCGGTTGCTAATGGGCGAGGAGTCCTTAATATGGTGATTACATGCGTCGGACACACGATGGGCAAGGAACAATTATGTTCCCATTGGCTGCTATTGGGCGAGTAGTCGATAGTATGGTGATTATGTGCGTGCCAGGGTCCGAGCGAGGAAGGCTTGGATGTTTTGCTACAGACGAGGAGTCTGTGGGGCAAGGCTATGAGCGGGATAGGCTCGTAGGGTTGGACCACGAAAGGGTTAGTTTCGTGGGAGCATAGTAAAGTCCCAAGACCTAGATTCATGCATATGACTCATGAAGGACTATGAGATCAGGGTTGGGTAATTTGAAAGAATAAAATGATTATCTAAAATTTATTATCTTTGGGATAGGTGTCATATTTATTATATATATATATATATATATATATATATATATATATATATATATATGTGTGTGTGTGTGTGTGTGTGTGTGTGTGTGTGTGTGCATAGCTCACCCTATCTGTTTGTGTGTGGCGATGATCAGATAACTTGTTATCCAAGAGCAAATGATTTGACAGGTGAGCTAGGAGATAATTGAGTTTAGAAATCGGGACATCATGGGGACTTTGAAGACTTTGAATAATTATATATTTTCATGTTTTCAAACAGTTTATATTCGAGTTATTTTATGGGTTGGAATAAATGTTAACCTCGAATTTTTGTAAAGTATACTATTTCATGGTTTTAATATTTCCCGCGTTTTTGGGAAAGTATGGTTATAAATGAGGTTTGATAGTTATTATTATGTTTTATTTACTTTATTTATTTCACTATATATTTTTTTAAAAAGGTAATATTCCTTAGGGGTGTTACAGTTGGTATCAAAGCATAAGTTTTGAAAATGTTTTTTTGAAAAATATTTTGGGCCTGTTGGGGAGTGAGCTTGCTATGTTGTGCATGTGGTTGTGTATGTTAAATCTAAGGAGATAGTGGTTTATTAGACTGATGAAGTGATGTTTAACAGTTGAATATGTGGCGTATCCAGGCAATGAGGGCTCATAGGAGAAGGAGAAATGCTAATGGTGCAAAACCCTATTCCAGCACAGCCAAGAGCGACGATTGCACCAGCGAGAGTGGTGACGGTGGAGGATTTTTTGAGACATAAACCTGTAGAATTCACAGGTGGGGCCACTCTCAACGAAGCTGATGCCTGGCTTCACAAGTGCAAAAAAATATTTGGAGTGATGAATTTTGCTGACGAGCAGAAGCGGGCATTTGCTGTATATTTGTTGAACAATGATGTTGAATACTGGTGGGCAGGCATGCAACAACAGATGCAGACGAGGGAAAAGCCAGTGACTTGTGCTGAATAATGTATTATTATGTTTTATTTATTTTGTTTATTTCACTATATATTTTTTAAAAAAGGTAATATTCCTTAGGGATGTTACACTCCTTGTGCTGCCCATTATATAGATTTGATGCTTGAAGACATTGGAAAACTTCCTTTGATAAAGAAGACAATTCAAAAAGGAGTTAGTCTTGTTGGCTTTATCTATAGTCATTCTAGTACCTTGAGTTTGTTGAGATAATTTACAAATAAGAGGGAATTAGTAAGACATGTCATTACAAGATTTGCTACCTCTTATTTATCATTACAAAGGTTGCATCAAGAGAAGGGAAATTTGAGAAAAATGTTCACCTCTAATGAATGGAGCAATAACAAGCTATCTAAGGAACCCAAGGGGAGGGAGGCTATAAAAATTGTTCTTATGCCTTCATTTTGGAATCAAGTATACTCTCAAAGTCATGGCTCCTCTTGTTCATGTGCTTCGTCTAGTGGATGGGGAAAGAAAAGCAGTTATGGGTTGTATGTATGAAGCAATGGAGAAAGCCAAGAAAACAATAATGAAGTCATTCAATAACGATGAAAGTAAATGTAATGATGTATTTACAATCATTGTTAATAGATGGAAATGTCAACTTCATCGCCCATTGCATGTTGTTGGTCACTTTTTGAACCGAGAGTTCTTTTATTCTAACCCAGACATAGAATATGATTTGGAAGTTACAAATGGATTATATGATTGCATCAGGAGGTTGGTGCCAAGTAAAGATGTGCAGCAAAAAAATTTAACTGAGTTGCCTCTTTATAAGAGTGCAAATGGACTCCTTAGTGATGATTTTGCCAAAGAATCAAGGAAAACCACAGCCCCAGGTGAGACACTTAAACACTTTTTAAATTGTGCTAAGATATAATGGTTACATTCTAAGCTACTTTCGTTGCTTGTGTAGCTCAATGGTGGAATAATTATGGGCATGCAGCTCCTAACTTACAAAAGCTAGCAATCAAGATTTTAAGCTTGACATGTAGTTCATCGGGATGTGAGCGCAATTAGAGTGTTTTTGAGCAAGTAATAAGACATGACTCATTTCATTATTATATTAGTTTGTAGAGCGCAATTACAGTGTAGAAAGAAATTAATTTACATATTACTTATTCAAATTGAAGATTCATTCAAAGAAAAGAAATAGATTGGACCACAAAAGGTTGCATGATTTGGTTTACATAAAGTATAATCAACAACTTGCTCAAAGATACAATATTAGGGATGAAATAGACCATATTCTATTGAATGACATTGATGAATGTAATGAGTGGTTAGTGGGATAAGTTGATGATAATAACGATAATGAAGAGGGAGGTAATGATTTGGTTTTTCATGATGATCCCACTCTTAATTGGGCAACTGTTTATGAAGCTTCAAGTATTGGAGAACCAACAGTTTATACAAGGAGACAAGCAACTAATAAAAGAAAGAAACCATCAAGTGATGGTATTGTTATTGGATCTTCCCAAGCTTCTAAGAAAGGTCCAGGTGCAACTCCAACTCCAACACAACCTAAGAAGGGTAAAGAGAGGACTCAAATTCAAGTTCAAAAAGAATTGCATGATAGCTTTGATTCCGAGTTTGAAAGATTACTTAACTTTGACAAGAGTCTCTTAAAAGGGGAAGATGAGGAGGGATATGCCCCATTGGATGATGACATTGAAGACAATTATGTTGGAGTTGAAGAAGAATATGATGATTAGAAACAAACTTAATACATACATTTAATGATTTGTTGCTATTTTATGTTTTGAACTTTAAATTTGTAGTGTTTTGATATGATGTTATTATTAATTGGATTTTTATACATAATATCATTAATTTTTTATTAAAATTATATGTGGTGGTCTTATATTTTTTTACCGCAATACTTCCACCATAACCTGTTATGGTTTCCGTTATATTTTTATAAAGATTTTTGGGGTTACCGATATTTTCCGTTATCTGATATCAATAACACTGATTCGGTCTCAAATCATACATTGTATTTCTATTTTCAGTTCAAGTACTTGAATGAACCATTCTAGTTTCATTTTAACTCTTTTACAGAATTTTACATTTTATAATCATATCAAGCATAGAACCAATAATCATTAATTTGGTTAAGATGGAGTACACTCTACCAATTAGATTCCATACATGCATTGTAGTTCTAACTTCTAAGTACATTTTTTTTTGGCATAAGTTTTGAAATTTAGCTTACTTAAGTTTTGAAACAAGATTTTTAGTTCTGCACTTATTTTTTCTTATTAGTTGTCATAGTCCATTCACATTGGTCATTTTAGACTTGTTCAGGCCTTCATATTGACTATTCTGCATTACATTTAGAATCTGCATATATAGACTCCATTTTAGAAGCTGTCAAATATGTCCAATTATAGGTTCACAAACACGAATTATGATTTTGCATTCCATTTTGATGGCCTTCCACCAAGTTTGCTTCCATCCATGTTGGAAGCATGATGAGTAGGTATTAGGGGTGATCATGGATAGGATTTTTATCAATCCAATCTATATCCATTTTAGATCCAAATAACTAGATTAGATTTTTGATCCACATCCATTTTTTCAGTAGAACTACTTTGTTTTTTTCTTAAATCCAGAAATAAATATTTGGATTAAGTTCAAAATTCAGAATCCATTTTATATAAAAAATAAATTGAATTTTCTAAAACATGTGTTTAGGCTGACATGATCGAATTTTGCAAAATTTTGGTCGGGGCCAACTTGACTGAATTTGAGCATGGGACCGACTCGGCTGTCTTTTGGTCATTGCCGACTCGGCCAAATTTTTGTCGTGGACGACTTGGTCAAATTCGGATAAATTTTGGCTAGGGTCTACTCGGCCAAATCGAATGAATTTCGGTCATGGTAAACTCGTTTAAATATGTTCAAATTTTGGTCAACTCCCTGTTCTATGTCACCAATTATGTAGTCCTTTGATAGTCCTTTGGGTTCAATCCACTCCTTGGGTAAATTGTTGTCTACAGCTTTTTCAGTCGACTGAATTTCCTTTTCAGCTGACTAATTTCCTACAATAGATTCCAATTCTGCAGTAGATTTCTTTTTCAGTGTTGTTTCTTCTCCATCTGCAATCTTAGGCACATGATCTTGCAATTTTGGGTTAGCTTCATTAAATACAACATGCATAGACTCTTCAACAGTCATCAATCTCTTATTATAGACTCTATATGCATGACTTTGTGTAGCATAGCCTAGAAAAACACCTTCATCCGCTTTTGCATCAAACTTGCCAAGACTTTCTTTGCAATTGTTTAAAATGAAACACTTACATCCAAATACTTTTAGGTGACTTAAAACAGGCTTCCTCCCTTTGAAAAGTTCATAGGGTGTTTTCTTCAAAATTGGCCTAATTAACACTCTATTTAAAACATAGCAAGCAATGTTGACTGCATCAGCCCAAAAGTACTTAGGTAGTGAATTTTCATTTAACATAGTTCTAGCTAGTTCCTCAAGTGATCTATTTTTCCTTTCAACAACACCATTTTGTTGTGGGGTACTTGGTGCAGAGAAATTATGTTTAATGCCATGCTTTTCACAAAAGTGTTCAAACTTTTCATTTTGAAATTCTCCACCATGATCACTTCGAATAAACACTATCTTGAAACTCTTTTCATTTTCAAGCAACTTAGCAAGTCTTTTAAAAGCATGAAAAGTGTCATTTTTGGCAGCTAAGAACAAAGTCCATGTGTACCTAGAGAAATCATCTACTATGACTAATGCATTAAGATTGCCACTAAGGTTCATGGTTCGAGATGGACCAAATAGATCCATGTGAAGCATCTCTACAGGTCTTTTAGTTAAAACAACATTTTTAGGTTTGAAAGAGACCTTGGTCTGTTTTCCTTTTTGTCAAGCTTCACATAATCTATCCTTCTTAAACTTGAGTTTTGGTAGACCTTCAACCAGTTGTTTTTGGTTTAGCCGATTAAAATGCTGCATATGTATGTGACAAAGTCTCCTATGCCATAACCAAGTGTCATCCTCTTTTGTAAGCAAACAATGGATGTTAAATGATGCATGATGCAAATCAAGTAGATATATATTGTTGACTCTCTTTTCTATCAAAACAATACTACCATGTGCATCATATATCAAGCAATTATTTGGTTCAAACATCACTTTAAAGCCTTTGTCACATAATTGACTTATACTTATCAAATTATTTTTGAGCCCTTCTACCAGCAGCACATTCTTGATGTTGAAGGAGGATCCATTGCCTATGACTCCATTTCCAAGGATTCTTCCTTTGTTGTTGTCTCCATAGGTTACAAATCCTTCTTCTTTCAATTCCAACTTTGCAAATTTGGTCTTATCTCCTGTCATATGCCTTGAGCAGCCACTATCTAGGTACCATAGATCCTTCTTTTCCTGTTTTATGACCTGCAAAACAACATAGTATTACATGGTACCCTTTGATAGTTTGGGTCCAACATGGTTATGCCTTTTTAGATCCTTTTGGGATCCATTTCATAAATCCCTTAGGTACATCATACTTACTAACATGACAATTCTTAAGAATATGACCTTTCTTCATACAGTAGTTGCAAGAAATGAAGGGTATAGCATTTGGCTCACTCTTGGAAAAGAAACTAGAGAACTTCTTAGCTTTCTTTTCATGGATAAGTGTATTACCAAGTCCAGCCTTTCCAAAAACACAATTTTGAGAGCCAAGAACAGCTTCCAAGTTTTTTTTTCCTCTTGTGAACTTTGCACATGTTTTCAAAAGATATTTCACTTGATTTTTCAAAGTAGTGCAGTTTTGACAAGGTTTTATAGCCAGCTATTTTTTAGAACAATCGACTGAATTACTGTAAATCATTTCCAAATGTTCGAAATCAATTTTTAAGTTGACTGTTTCTGGTTCTAGTTGGCTAACTCTATTTTCTAGCCAACTATTTAATCCTTTTAGCCGATTGTTCATGACAACAATTTTGTTTGCCTCACTATGCAACTCTTCAAAGTCATGCAACAATTGGTAATAGTCATTCTTATCTTTGGATGACAAGGAACTTACTTGGCTTGATAAGGATGATTCATATCCGGCCATGAGGCATAGATTTGCTTCCTCACTTTCTTCTTGAGATGAAGTACTTGTTAAATCATCATTGTCCTCCCAAGTTATGTAGACATGTCTTTCCTTGCCCTTTTTCTCCTTTTTCCTATCATCAACCTTCTCCTTCTCTTTGTTAACATTAGGACATTCAATTTTGATATGTCCTTGCTTTCCACAATTATAACATGAGAATTTAGAAGAATTACTTGAATCATTTTGTTTAGAATTGTACCTCCTTTGATTACCTTTGTTGCCTTTCCTCTTGAGATACTTTCCAAACTTCTTGACTAGTAGATTCAAGTTCTCATTGTCACTAGATTCAACAACCTCTTCCTTGGTTTCATCACTCTTCTTAGAACTAACATTCAAGGCTATGGGTTTTACCTTTTTCTCACTTGTTTCAAGCTCACTTAGCCTTTGCATTTCAATCTCATGCTCTTTAAGCTTACCAAACAGTGCAGCTGTTGTGATGATAGATAAATCCTTATATTCAGATATGGCAGTCACCTTTGGTTGCCAATTTCTATCAAGACACTTAAGCACTTTGATGTTTAGCTCATCTTTGTCAAATTATTTGCCTAGACCCATGAGATGGTTGACTATGTGAGTGAACCTCTTTTGTACTTTAGCTATGGACTCTCCTTTTTGCATCTTAAAAAGCTCATACTCTTGAATCAAGGCATGCTTCCTTGCTCTCTTCACTTCACTTGTTCCTTCATGTGTAACCTCTAGGACATCCCACATTTCCTTTGCATTCTTACATTGGGATACCCTAAAAAATTCATCTATGCTCAAAGATGAAGTGATGATGTTTTTGGCATTGCAATCATATTGAGCTCTCCTCCTTTCTTCATCAGTCCATTCACTCCAAGGCTTGTCCACCTACTTATTTTCAACAACACATTTAGGAGTATATGGTCCATTAACTATTGCATCCCAAATTCCTTTGTCTATAGATTCAATGAAAATTTGCATCCTTATTTTCCAAAACTGATAGTTTAGGCCACAAAACATAGGTGATCTATGAATAGAGGTACCTTCAGCAAAAGGGAGCTTACTTTCAGCCATTTCAAAAGATTTTTTTATCAAACTTGAATACCTTTCAAGAACCTTGCTCTAGATACCAATTGTTAGTTTTGAAATTGTGAGTTTAGCCAAGAAGGGGGGGGGGTTAAATTGGCTTTACAAAACTTTTTCGAAAGCTTAAATCTCTTTTCAATTGAATCTAACGGACTGGAAAGTTTGGATGTAAATGCAGCAGACCAGTACACTTTTAGTCGATTAAAATATAAAACAGTAGACCAAATTGTTCTTGATGCTATGAAACAATCGATTAAAAAGGCAATTCAATCGACTAAAATACTGGACAATTATGCAGAATGCAGAATTTGCGAATTCAACTCAAACAACAATCTTTTATATACAAGACATGTTCCAATCAGTATTTATAACAAGTATAAAGCGTCAGATTACACAAGAACGCATTAAATCACACCAAAGATCAAATTGCTTGGTTTTCTTGAGTTTTTAAAGAGTTTCAAAAAGAGTGAGATGAGGGAAAGAAGAATGCACAACTGTTTTTATACTGGTTCACTCAATCACAAAGCTACATCCAGTTTTCCAGGACAACCTGAGCCTGGTTTCCACTATATTCAAAAGTTTTACAAATCAAACACCAAGATTACACTTTTGAACACAAAGCACACAAGATTTTTGACTCACACAAAAATATAGAACTACAACCTACAAGAATCACACTTGCAGACCTAAAATCACATCAGGCAAACCATCCAGAGGCACAAAAATGTCCAAACCTGATTGTGGTTGTCCCTAGCATACCATACATGTGTTCTTCAAGCTACTCACAAGCCAAAATGCCTCCAAGATCAACCAAGATCAACCAAGATCTTCAAACACGAGTTGCAGCTATGTATTGTAGAGAGAGAATGCTTCCCAGAGATGAATGACACGATTTCGTTTAGAAAAACTCAGATTCGCACCTCTGCTCGCGAAAACACAACTTATATAGTTTTGGTTTAAGTGAAAATAGTCGATTGAATTTTCTGTACAGTCAGCTGATTTCACCTGACTTAGGTGAAATTAGTCGATTGAAAAATAATTCAACTGACTGAATGCATTCATACCAGAAACTATATACAACAAGCCTTTTAACCTGTTAAAACCTATTTTAATAGATTAAAAGAGACACACTAAGGCACACAAGACATCTAACCTATGTCATATATCCTATCAACAATGTATAACACTAACACATTACATTTAACATGTTATATACAGATTTAACACATTAAAACTTAATCTTTAAGAAGATCTTCCTCAATCTTCATCAAACACTTAAGATTTTCATGCACATGGCTTTATCAATTCTTTACTTCAAGCTTGCTTGTGCCAACACTACCATCTTCTTCCAGGAAGCTACAGTGCTATAACTGTGGCGGGGATCATCTCAGGAGGGACTGTCCTAAACCCTCTGGTAGTTCAGGCGGGAGCAGTAGCACTGGTAAGTGCTACGTTTATGATCAAACTGGCCATTTTGCACGCTAGTGTCAGGTAACCTGGTGCAACTTTTGTGTTTGTTGTTTAATCATGAGGAAATCTTATCCTCACCTTTTTCCTGGTAAGTTCTCTTTTTCGAGGACGAAAAAATTTAAGGTGGAGGGAATGTAAGACCAGCAAAATTTAATTAATTAATTAATAAATGTGGGTAGGAATGTGTGAGAGGACTTGGGTTCAAGTCTTATGTATGTCATTTATGTGTTATTTAATTATTATTGTTTTATTAAAATGTGTGATCATATTGGGGAATGATATAATACTTAAATTATATTAGTTAACAAGAAACATGAATTGGCTTGGTGGTTTAGCATTGATTTGGCATTAGCAAAAGGGTGGGTTCAAACCTTGGAGAACCCGAATTAAACTTTATTTTTGCCAAACTTAGTTTTGGCTTGAATGTGAAGAGTTGAAGGAAAACCTAGATGAGCAGCCAAGGTTGGCTGAAAAACGAACCTTTAAAAGGCAAGAATTAGGTTAGGAGAATTAGGTTAGAGAGGGTATAGGTATGCTTGTGGTTTCCATTGTATGGAGTACTCTGTGTGACTCCATCACTACTATGATTATTATGATTCTTCTTCTTTCTTTTATGACTTGCCGAGACGTTTAGAGTTTTTCTCCTAAATATGGCACAATTATTATAATTATCATTATTATTATTATTATTATTATTATTATTATTATTATTATTTATATATTATTATTATTAGTTATTATTGTTATCGTATTATTATGATTATTATTTTTACTATTATTATTATTAATTTTATTATTATTATTATAATTATTATTTATTATTATAATTATTACTATTATTATTATACTTATTATTATTATTATTATTATTTATATATTGTTATTACTAGTTATTATTATTATAATTATTATTTTTGTTATTATTATTATTTATATATTATTATTACTAGTTATTATTATTATTATTATTATTATTATTATTATTTTTTGTATTACTATTATTACTATTATTTCATTTACTATTATTATTGTCATTTTATTATTAATATTTTATTATTATTATAATTATAATTATTATTATTTTTACTATTACTATTATTATTTTTATTTTTCTTATTATTATTCTCTATATATTATTATTAGTTATTATTCTTATTAATTTTATTATTATTACTACTATTATTATTATAATTTTATTTACTATTATAATTAATATTATTTTATTTTATTATTATTATTGCTATTTTTACTACTACTATTATTAATTTTATTTTTATTATTATTATTTATATATTATTATTACTAGTTATTATTATTTTTTACTATTATTATTATTACTATTATTATTATTATTTTATTTATTGTTATTATTATTTATATTATTATCTTTACTATTATTATTATTATAATGATTGTTTATATTATTATTATTTATATATTATTATTATTAGTTATTATTATTATTAGTTATTATTATTTTTATTTTTATTTTTATTAATATTATTATTATTATTATTATTTTACAATTATTACTATTATTAATATTTTATTTCATTCTTATTACTATTATTATTATTATTTATTATTATTATTCCTATTATGATTATTATTATTTTATTTTATTTTATTTTACAATTATTTTATTATTATCGTTATTATTATATTTTTTATTTTATTTATGATTTTATTATCATTATTATTATTTTATTATTATTGCTTTATTTTGTTATTATTATTATTATTACTTTGATATTATTGTTTTAACTTATTAGTATTATTGTTTTATTATTGTTGTTTCATTTTATTTTATTTTATTATTGTTTTCATTATTATTATTATTATTACTGTTGTTTTGTTTTATCTTTATTTTTATTATTATTGTTGTTGTTGTTATTATTGTTTTATTATTATCATTTATTGTTTTATTGCCCATGTGATATTTTGGGGCAATAGTTATATATTCTTCCTGCTTTTGTATATTGTTGGTTGTTCAATATTGTGTTGGACTGTGATTCAGTCATGTGATTATGACTGGATAAGCATATTTCATGTTATGGATTGTATGTATAATGTTTGGGGTTCTTTGGAACTTGCTTCAAAGTGCCAAAAACCAATAGTAGTGACGCTACTGGTGTGGCGCCTAGTGGCTTGGGGTATGCTGCTTGGCGGCTTGGGGTATGCTGCCTAGCGGCTTGAGGTGCGCTGCCAGGTGATAAAGGAAAACTAGATAAGCTTGAAATGCATGGCGCTTGGCGGAAAATATGATCCCGCCAATCGAAAGAGATCTGGTAGAGGCTTTGGAAAGCACGTGGCGCTTGGCGGTGAGGAGTGTCCTACTAGGCGATAACTACAAGCATGGGCATCAGAGGCGCATTTGCATCTGGCGGTACGTGTCCCCCGCCAGGCGGTCTGGAAGTGGGCAGTGCCTGGCGGTACGTGTCCCCCACTAGGTGATTTTTCTGCTACAACTTTGGGTTGCTGGTTCTGCAGACGTGATCTACAAGGCTTTTAATGATGCTTGAAAGGTGGGTTTGCTGGTGTTCTTTGAGTTGAGCTCGGAACGTATCCATTGAGTTGAACTTGGGATAGGGGTTAAGCACATGGCATTCCTCGAGTTGAATAGAACATAAGGGTGATGGAAAAGGATTATATTGAATAGTAGAATTCACAAAGAGTTAAGAATACACTACACTTAACCCCCGTGAATAAAGGAGTTAGCTACTCCTTAACAATCTGAATACTAGAATAAGAATAAAGATAAATGTCCCCAACCTTTAGAATGTGCCTCTGCCTTCTCTCCCTCAAATGGGGTTTTTTCCCCAAAAGGGGAGTTTTATTTCCCAAAAGGGTTATTCATTTTCACCTCTATCAAATCCCTTATTTTATACTGGCATAACCAACTCTATAAATATATTTTCTTGCTGTTAACTTTAACAATCAAATTTTGTTGGTATTCTTCTTAATTTCTTTGATATTTTCACTTATATGTAAAATATTAGATATGTTAACCAAATACTCATCTTTTCCATTTTTTTTAAATAAAACCTAAAATATCTAAAAAGATAACAATAAAATAACAATAAAAGATAAAACTAAACAAAAAGTAAAACAAGATAATGCCAATTATCAAAATACCCCAAACTTTAAACTTTTCCATGTCCTCATGGTAGCTTAAAACTATAAAGTAAGAAAAACTCTAGTCAATCCATTAGAATATCGTAAGAACAAATGGCTTCTTAATCAATCATAATGGTTCAACAGAAAAGAATTTCACTTATGGCTTTAAGACTTAGATAGAATGGCATGATTTTGTTTATACCCCATCCCAAACTTATATGATCTCATACCTTTATTTTACTCAACATTACCTGTTCTCTTTGGCTAAGGTGCGGGACAAGATATATTTTCCTTAAAGGTAAGAGTAAAAGAATGAAACAATTAGGCTAAAAAAGGATAATAATAGACAATTAACATATATCAGGGTTAGCTATTTGGCTAAGCAGCTTAATCATATCAAACAAATGTTTTTATCCTTTCTAACCTATTATGTGATTATATTAATATGAATTAGGTAAAAATCAATTTCATACCAATAACTATTTTCCATAGAACTTTCTACTCTTAAGTTCACAACACTCATATGCTTTAAACACTCAAATATTTTCATACTAAAATATCCAAAAATCTGGTCATACTCAAGGACTGGGCTAAATTTAAACATATCAAACTATGTCACAATCAATGTATGTCACAAGTTATATCAACTATATGCATAATAATGAGATAAAACAATCATTGCTCAAATCTATTTTAACACAATTGACCATCCAAACATTCAATTCATATGTTTTTAGGACATGATTAGAACAAGTTCAAAGAGAATTTAGTAATTAAGCATGTTTAAATACACATTAAAAAAATTCGTTGGGCAAGCGTTGAGGCAAACTCGCCTACCGAGTAAAAATGTCATGGCCATATGGTCGTCGGGTGAGAAGATTTGCCCAACGAGGGATGCTGAAACATACTTTAAATTAAAAATTTGCTAAAAATATTGGGTTGCCTCTCAGTTAGCGCCTGATTAACTTCTTTTAGCTCAACGCCTGATATTCATTGTAATGCTTTTTATTTTCTTTTTTTAGTGGGTCTCCTATTCAACCAATTATGTGCTTGTTTTCAATTTAGTCCCCTTATTTGAAATTTTGATTCAATTTGGTCCTTTTTAAAAGCAAATGAAGAAATTTGGTGCCTCGCCAATTTGAGAACAATTAGTAATTAACTTCATTTTCAACTTATATAAACATGTTAAAATACGTTTTTAAAGATGTATACATCAAATTACTCCTTCTAAATTTTCAATTTTTTTTTTAATTTTTACATAAAAAGAATTCTTATTTATACTTATAATTTTTTTAAAATATTAAAAATGTAAATGTAAAGTGATACTTGTAATTTTTAAATGTTTAATGTGACAAATATATTTAATGTGACAAGTGTCACTTTATATTTACATTTTTAATATTTCTAAAATATTATAAGTTTAAATAGGATTTTTTTTTATGTAAAAATGTAAAAAAAATGGATTTTTAGGTGGAGTGATTTGATATATAATTTTTACAAAAAAAAGAAAATTAACATGTATGTATAAATGTATATATAAGTTGTAATTAAGTTTAATTACTAATTTGGTCTCGAATTTGAAAGGGACCAGATTGCCTCATTTAAAACAAAGAGAGGATCAAATTGAATAAAAATTATAAATAAGGGGACTAAATTGAAAACAAACAATGTCATGTGACAGTAACATGACACGTGGCATTGTACAGAACAACATTAACATCAATTTAATGGAAAGGACCAAATTGAACATTTTTATAAAATTAGAGGACTAAATTGAACAAATGAAAAATTATGGGTATTTTTAAAAAAATTAAATAAAATTAGAGGACCAAATTAGGTATTAAACCAATAAGATTTATAAATCATTCATCCACACATACAATTCACAAGAGAAGACTATAAAAGACTCAATTATCCAGATTCATTAAAAGAATGCCACCATAGAATCTACACATGAGACTCGAGCAATTATGCAAAACATATGCGCCACTAGAGAATCTATACATGAGATCCTTGATTTTATGCAAAACACATACGCCACCAGAGAATCTATGCACGTGACCCATGCAATTATGCCAAAAATATATGCCACCAGAAAATCGACGCAAGACCCTTGGAATTATGCCAAACATATACAGCATTAGAGAATATATGCATGAGACTGATAAGTCCCTTATTTCTAGAGTTTTTCTTAGCCAATTGCATTGTTTTTGGTAGGTATAAGGTGTTAATTAGGAGTTATTAGCTTATAATTAGTTTAGTTAGGTTTCTAGTCTAGTTCTACAAAAGTAGCTTAAGTAGGTGTTTTTAATGCATTTTTAGTGTAATTCTTAGAAGTAATATTAGTTATATCTATTTTAGCATACAAGATAGGTTCATAAATAGATAACAACATGTTAGTTGGCCTTAGTTGTAGTCTAGTTTTAGAAGCTTAAAGAAAGCTTGGTGTGCCTAACATTCATTTTGAGGTTTTTTTTAGTTTGATATAGAGGTAAAGATCACGAATAACCTGCAAATGGCCATAGGAAACCATGAGAAAAATCTAAACCAGCCAAATTGATAAAAAATGGAATAGTTGACTTTCATTTAAAGGGTTGACCAGCGTTGACCCAAAGTTGACTTTTTGATTTTCAATTCCAAATGGCATGGCTCTTGAATCTCACTTTTACATGTTTGGTTCAATTATGTAATTTGTAGTTGTACTATAGCATTGTTTTGTAAGTTCTAACTTGTTCCTTTAGTCTTAAAATGCAAAAATGAGGGTGTGTTATGAGCCAAGTGGCTTTGTTCACTCACTACAACATGTCGTAAAGCCTAAGGCAACACCAAACACAATGTAAAGTACCTGATATATCTTGTGGCAGCTTTTGGGAAACCTTCCACTTAGGTTACAAGTTAGAGTTGCAAATAGTTAGTAATAAGAGAGTTAGTTTAGTTATTTAGTAGAATTGGTAATAGCCAGTTGGAGGTGTTGCACTGAAATACATTGGCGCCAATACAATCACAATTCATTCACTCATTCTCACCATTACACGAACCATACAAACATACCAGAATCACCATACCATACACTCTCAAGACCACACGTGAACCATCACACCTCTTTCTCTTGTTGCACATTCAATCCACCACCATTCTTTACTAATTTCTAGATTTTTGGCTACACTTGTGGACAATTTTTAAAGCTGTTTTTGTGAGATTATTTCACTTTCATCAAACTGATTGTTGTAAGAATGTTTTTCTGTAATAGATTCATGTATTTCTTCCATTTCCACCGTTCAATTGCTATGTTTTCCTTTCTTTTATTGATTTGCATTCATGATTCAAGTTTGATTGGTTGAATGATAATAATTCACTAAATATTGAATTCGAGTTAGAATCAACTTGAATTTCAGAGCATGCAAAAGTCATCCTACTTAGATATCAAATGTCATTTGATTAGGATCAATTATACATAAACCATTCAGCTCGAGTCATGAACTTCAATTCTACAGAATTTTGAACTGTTGCATTCACGTTTTAAGTTTGAATTCATTGTTCATATGTTTCATATTATTGTTTCTTATTTGTAATTCATTTGTGATGCCATATGTGATGTACTCAAACCATTTCCACGTCCAATTAATGATTCATTACATCCAATTTTATTCTTGCATGTGTATTTGTTATCCACTATATTAGGGTTTGTATTTTGGGGTTTCATGTTTTACTCAACTATTTCTCATGATTCATGTTCCTATATTCTATTGATATCATTTCTAAGAATTTTGTATCATTACATCAATATTTCATTCATTCCATAGTGAAATCTGACCCTGCTCTGCATATTTTGCATATTAACACTCATGAGTAATTGCCAGATTTTTGTTTTCTGCATATTAGGTTGTTAATTCAATTCTAGTGGTTTATTTGAGTTTAATTCACGCATTAGAAGCATTTAACATGTCTAGATTGTGTGTAGGAAGATCACATTGCATATTGACATGCATTAGTAGCTTAGGCATTTCATCAAACACATTGCATTCATATGCATTCATACTATTTTAGGTTCATTTTAGTTTCAGTTTTAATAGAGTTGTATAGATTTCCTCCATTCCACAAATCATGTTCAATAAATCATTCATTTTTCTTGCCTATCTTTCGGATTGATCCTTGGTTGATCACTTTACTACATTAGTTAGTATTAGTGAGGAAATCAAGTTTTGATTAAATCTCTATACGACAAGAGGTTTATCAAAGACCTCTAGAATTATGACAAACACATACTTTCTCCACAAACACGATTCCACATCAAATTCCAAATTCCAAACAATCACCCATATTGTATTCCTCCATTAACAATCCATCATCATCACTAACAACAAATAGGACAAACATAAGAGACTAATTTTTCTAACTACAAACATCAAATCAAAGATCCCACTGGTCAAAGTAACAATTCACGTGTCTAGGATTTGTTGTCAAAATTTCAACTTGATTTGACGGTTAACAAAGCGGGAATGCCGTTTTTTCCAAGATGATGTAGAGATGGAAAACCTAACTCACCCCGCAAGAGGATTATTCGCCCAATGAGAATTGCTCTCTGCCAAAGTTAATTAGTGGTTAAGTTATGAATCATAGTATGTATAGACTTAAGGGAAAAGAAATTGAGTAGAGGTTGTGGTACTGTTGCAATGGAGAATAACCAGTTATTGACTTGGATGTGCTGGATTGTATGTTAATGTTGTTAAGTTAGAACAAATCCTTGGAAAGTGATAACATGTTTGCTAAATCCTAAGTCATGACTAGAGTGAATTAGGAATTTGGATTATAGGTAATGACCATGTATAGTGTGGCAAGACTTCACAAATCAGAGGATGATGAAGGAGAACATGATTATTGTGGGGTATTTTGGTGGTATAGGTTAATGTGCTTTGTTGTGTGCAAGAAAAAATCAGTCACTAGTGTGCTACTGTCATAGCGCCTGGCGGTGCAATGAGGACCGTCACGCGATAGGAGCAGCAGAGAGGTTCCTGCAACGCGTGGCGCTGGCGGCAGGGTGTGGTCCGCCAGGCGATAGACCTAAAACAGTGGGTCTGTCTAGAGCTTGGCGCTTGGCAACGACGAGGTCCCACTAGGCAGTCTGCATAGGTTTCGCCTAGTAGCGCTTAGGTTGCGCCAGACGATAATGTTGTAGGTATCTGACTTGCATGTGTTGTTATACGCATTGATGTGGACTTGGTTCAGGAGATGTTGTGCCATGAGCGGGTATGTTGTGCCATGAGCGGGTAGGTACATGGATGGTGGTGAACACGTGATCATATGAGCGGGGAGGTTCATATCCTGTTATTCTCGTGTGGGGATACGAGCGAGGTAAGTTTGTATGTTCCGTGCTCATACTTGAGAGATACGGTGTGCGGGCACTACAACAAAAATGACTTTAGGCAACAGTGAAAAATTGTAGTCTAAAGCTAAAAAACCGTTGCTTAAACTTTAGGCAACGAATTGTCAATAGATTTACCGTCGTTGTGTAGGTGGTCGTGGTCTATACTATAGGCAACAATTTTTTTTCATTTAGATCAATATAGGCAAAAATTTTTTTTTTTTTTTTGCAATAGTGAAAAAATCATTGCCTAAGATATAATAATAGGCAACACTTTTACCGTCTCCCTAACACAACAATTGTTTTTGTGTTGCTTATTCTTTTAAACAAGGTGTTTAATAGGCTACTTTTTCAAATGTGGAAATATAGAAATGCAATCCTTTAAATTAATTTTACAACATAATTTTTAATTTTATTTTTAGATTTAGACAACCATATTTTAAATGATAATTATATTTTAAAATATTAATTAAAACAAAGATATTCTATTAAAATTGTATAAATAAAATTGAAACTATTAATCAAAACACTTATAAAATATATAATGAAAATTGTTTGGTACACAATTTGCCACCATGCAAGTGGACAAGGAAGCTCTAGATGCGTGGCCTCACTATCTTCAACTATCCTCTTTGCATTAATTGAAGCACCAAGCAAGCCACATCTTGTGATTGACACACAATGGTTATGTGTAAAGATTTTCACTTTAGCCGAGCCAATATATAAAGAAGGCAATGGTTGGCTAGTTATGATTCCACTTTAGCTATTTTTTGGTAGGGAGAGGAATATAGATTTTTGGAAAGGATATACTATCACACCTGCAGAGAGTAGGCATAGATAAAGAAATTAGCACTATAGCATAGAAAGTGAAGCATAAGTCATTCCATACTAATAGCAAACATTAGAGTCTCCAAAAGAACTATCATTCTCTTTGCACATAGCAGGAATAATGATAATAGGCAACCCCAAAATTCTTGTTCATCATAGTCTGAAAAATGAGCTCAACCATAAGATGCATAAGATGCATAAGGCACTCAATCATATAAGACATCTTTACTTCATCATACTTCCATAGTGTACTGATCACAAGTTGTTCTTTTTAAAGAGGAGAAAAATAAAATTGTGCAAATCATATAAAGAAAAAGAAAAAATAAAGGAAATATATATTGCAAGCACTAAATAATTATCACGCTAAGCATAGAAAATGTGTCTGGTCTAGCGAACTTGACTCTGACCAAATAATTATCACAAACTTAGATGTAAAGCAATCATGTAAAAGAAGTGTGCCTAAAATCCTCTATCAGTGTAGACCAATTTTGGAAAAAAAAAACTTGATTAAGCACTAAGCGACGATTTTGGTCATTGGTCTCATCTTATGTGAAGACTTTTCACACTTTCTAGGGTTTCTTTTATATATATATATATATATATATATATATATATAATCACTCTTCACTTTCCAAGGTACCCAAAAGGAAAAAAAAAAAGAATTCGTTTTCACATTCAATATAGAAAATGATGGTTAAACACTCCAAAATAAGCTACACCTATATGGAAGAAAATACAAAAGGAATGTGAGATGCCGTGATACATGAAAAGATAAAACTAACTAAGTTTTGAAATGGATTAAGCTTATTATTATTCTAGACATTTACCCAACAAAAAAAATAATTCTCTAATTATACTTATACTCATAAAACCTCACTAGTGCATTTTAGAGCTTTTACATCGTAGTATATGTCTCGGTTCCTGCGCACCCGCTGCATATAAGCACGTGGTGACATTTTTGTAATTAAAGTCATCTTTTATGCCTCGGTTGTCATACTAACCGAGGCATATCGCTTAAAAAAAATTTGACTCCACGCGTTGACCCATAATTTAATTTTTGTATTTTACTGAAGAAATATGCCTCGGTTCTCTTTTAACCGAGGCAGGACAGCTAAAAATTTTGACCACTGTGTTGACCCATAATTTGAATTTTTTTTACTGAAGCAATATGCCTCGGTTCTTTCATAACCGAGACAATAGTGAGACAATATGCCTCGGTCCAGCTGCTACTTGAGGCAGTAAGGAGACATATGCCTCGGTTTCGAATAATCGAGGCAGTATCCCTTCGTAGGGTTAAAAAACCCCAATTTTTACATTGTGCAGCGGCGCACTTCTACAAGCCTTCTTCTTCTTCGACGACCAGCGCAACTCCGAGCAAATCCCGCACAGCTCCCACCGTCCCGCACAACTCCGACGCACACCTCCCACCATCCCGCACACCTCTGACGCTCCAGGCCATCATTTCGTTGCCTACACCGCACCGCTGCTGCATTGCCTGCACCGTCAAGGAGGTTTTCGGCGCCACTGCGGCTTCTTCTTCTTCGACCAACCACCATCACCGCTGCACTGTCGAGGAGTCGTGCACTGCCACTAGAGTCGCTGCATGTTTTTCGGGCAACCATCACCAACGTCCACTATGGTTCTGTTCAGTCTGCCTGCACCGCCACTGCACGCACCGTCGAGGAGGTTCTTCTGGTGCCGCTGCCATTGCTTCCGTTCAATCCCCCGCTCCTTGGTATGTTTATTTTTACGATTTGGATTGTTTTTGGATTCACCTGGATTTTTTTTTTGGATTGTTTGTATGTTCTTATATTTTCAATCTTGAATTTGAGATTATTAAAAATATGGTAGAAATTTGGTTTGTACTAGGAGATAGTTTGGATCCTAGGAGTTAGTACGTATCAATTTCATGAGAATTTATTTTAAACTTTTGACAGTGTTCACGTACTATCCTTGTTGTTCGACTGTGGGTACGGTTGATTCTCCTCCGTTGCTACTCACGTTTCACACTCCAAGTTCTTAATTTTATTATAAGCTTATAATTGTTTAGTATATTGTTTATTTTTTGTATATTAGATAAATTAATTTAATTATATGCTAAACTAAATCTATGTTTTTGTATGTTTATTTATTTATGTTTTAAAGTAAATCAATTTATTTTGTTTGATCTCAAATTGTCGTTGCATGGAGTTAGCCATAGTTTCCCGTTTGAGATTGAATACGAAAATTATTTACTTGTCTCCAAGTATTTTTTTTAAAGAATATGTATTTTTTTTAAAAGGAGACAATACTAATAATTTAAATGTATTCAATCTTGAATTGTCCGGTTGGACAGTTTAAGAAGATTAATCACTTTTTAATAGTTTATTAGTGCATGTCTATTTTAATATACATA